>Ga0233412_10000673_pt1 | contig 19300 bp, 7 predicted proteins | sample Na_anoxic_4_MG_FD_180667 | JGI IMG/M metagenome (GOLD analysis project Ga0233412, IMG submission 180667) | Seawater microbial communities from Saanich Inlet, British Columbia, Canada - Na_anoxic_4_MG | ecosystem: Environmental > Aquatic > Marine > Inlet | place: Canada: British Columbia...
GACTCCGGTCTGCGAGATCGTGGAGCTTGCTCCAGGATGTCGTTTTCGCCTGGTCATGGGTTCTGACGGACTCTGGGACGTGCTGCCGCACGACGCGGTCTTGGCTGTGACAGAGGCACGCGGTGATCTCTACAAGGAAATGCGCACCACGATGCTACAGTCCTTCCCCATGAACCCGTTGGTGTGTGAGGATCTGCTGACTCATGACGACGTCAGCTTCCTCGTTGTGGAGTGGACAACTCCGGCGGCGGTTGAGCTTCCACCTGCGCGGAGCGCCAACAAGGTGCGCAAGCAGCGGCGCAAGCCGCGGCGCACGACGAAGGCACAGCGTCGTGCTGTGTCGCAGAGCCCCCAGCCGCCGCCGCCAAAGCGGAGGAGGACGGGCAAGCCGATGTCGCCGCTGCACCAGCCCATCAAGTGAGGGAAAGTGTGTGATTGAAACATCATCCAACTCTTCCCTTTATAATTTTTTAATTCAACATAATTAGTTTTTATAAATAAAATAAATTTCTCCATGAAAATTAAAGGATAATGAAATGTGGATCAAATATTTCCTATGATAAGATTGTTTATAAAATTATAAGAGTTAATCGTTTAAAAAAAAATAAATCATATATCTTTGTTGGAAAAGTACCAAAAGAAATTAGAGATACTTTAGATAAATATCAAGAAACTGGAACATTGGATAAAAAATCACTTAAAACCTTGGAAAACTACTACTCAAAAACTAATTTACATACTGTCACTACACATAAAACTAAAGATTACGATTTTATCTATCAAAGTATATATCCTGATGATTCGATTACTCAAATTAAGCGTAAAATATTTGCATTTTTGAGTACAAGTACAAACTTCATACCTGAGATTAACCAAGAATTATGGGTAGACCATAAGGATACGAATGAGAAAATACAGTTAGGTTATAAATATACCAATCTAGATATCAAACCTTCTCTTCTTTCTGAGTTAAAACCTGATTTCAAAAAATTCGTTGGAAAAAATGGGCAAATTATTTTATCCGAGCAATTAATAAATAACAACGATCGTACACTGTATGATGCGACTGATAGACTTAGTATAAAGAATAATGATATTTATTTGCACAATTTGATGGATGAAGTTGAATATCTGCAAAAAACTAAAAAATCTTTGGATACAATTTTAATCAATGGATATATTGTTAAACATTGGCCCAATGGCAACGTTGAATTTAGTACCGCGGGTTTATTTGAATCAGTTGAACGTCTAAAAAAAATGATTAACATTGAAGATAAATTGATGAATTATGTCGGTGATTTATCGGCAGAAAAATCGATATTTGGTGATTGTTCCATAATTCAAGTACGTATTCATGTTACTCATACATATGGACATGATTTTGTAGATTTATTAAAAATATTTCAACTTTTAAAATTGGACAAAAAAACTCCATTTATGAGATACAAAGACCAGGAATGGATAACGCCATACTTTGTTTTTTATAAACCTTTAATAGATGATGGAACTATTACAGAAAAACAGATGAGGGAATGGGTAGCAAGCACGAAAATAAATAAGGATACTAAAGTGAAAGAGTTAAAATATTCAACAAGAGGACTTACACTTAAACGGTTTTTGTATAATTCAGAAGATGGACCTAAATATAGTACAATAAATATTCACCGAAATGGAAATATTGAAATAAGTTTTGCGTATAAGGAATCGCATAAAGGAACAATCCAAGAAGTGTATGATTCAATTATTGATATTAGCGAATTAATAAAAAGAGTTAATGAAGTTGATTTTCGTTTACAAAGAAAAATATCACGAAGCGTTAAACTCCTACTTCCAAATGTTAAATATGATAAGAATCTAAATAATATTGTGTTTGGTGAAAATACTAACCTGATATTAATTGATACCATACTTCCGTTAATCTGGACTCCAGAGATTGATTACAAGAAAATGAATGATTTTGCATATCAATTTTCCCCATTTGTTTCTCCAGTGCTAACACAAAAAAATTATGAAAACAGGATGCTTCTTTTAAAGTTCAAGAGGGTGAGTAATTATAGTAAAATGAACGAAATTTACGAATTTATTCACAAAACATTTCAGCAAGTGCCAAATACTCCCACGGAAATTGTAATAAGATTGGTTTCAGAAAATTTTGGTAAAAGTATTGATGATTCTATTAAGCTTTTTAAGGATTGGGAGAGAAAATATGGTTTTCTTGGAACTAATGCATCTAAAGGTATGAGACAAACAGGTGTAGAATTGAAGCTTCTAAACAATAAGATCCATATTAAAGGATCAAAAACTATTATGCAATTGACTAATAGTAATAATTTTATTACCAAATTTTTAAGTATCTATTTAAATCAAAAGAAATATTTGGGAAAAAAGAATGCAAAAGATATTTTCACAAGTGAATTGGTAGATTTGGAGCAATTTATAAATGATGAACAAAATAACGAAGATGTCAATAAAGTACAAAATACGAATCAGTATGAAAACATATATAATTATGGAAATACTTTAGGTAATGTATATAACGATGATTATGGAAATTATTTAAATGATTTAGTAGTCAATGAAGATGAAGATGAGGAGTGTGCAAAGCCTATAGATAATCAAAATAATCCATTTGCTTTTGATCGTGATAGTTATTTAGCTAAAGATAACGATTTAACGAAGGATGTAAGATTACAATGTGAAGATACTTTAAAAAATAAAGATACATGCGTTGATTTTTGTGAGGATGAATTTTATTCTTTGCGCCGACTCCAAAAATACGATCTTTCGATTTTTAAATTTAAAAGTGATGAAAAATATGAAAATTATGCAAGGCAATGCCAACCTCAGGAACGACAACCAGTTGTATTTAAACATGATCCAAAAGATGATGAACGTATTGATCCAAAATCTTATACTTATTCTCTTAAATATGGTTCAAGTGCTGATAGACAAAATTATTATGTCTGTGCCCAAGTATGGTGTCCATATCAAGAAATACCGATATATATGGGTGATATTAAAGATAAAATAATTGAACGACCAACTCGTAAGGGTAAATGTATAACTGCCAAATGTCCACAATGTTTAAAAGAAGGAAGAATAACTTGGTTAAAAATAGTCCCTGATAATAAATTTCATCCATATCCAGGGTTTTTTGATCCGTCAAATCATCCACTTAATTTATGTATGCCTTGTTGTTATAAAAAACCTATGAATAATCCCAAAAGTAAAAAATTTACATTATTTAAAAAGTGTATGGGAGAGGATAGCAATGGAGATGATGATGAAGGATTAACTGACTATATTATGGGCAGAGATAAAATGCCATTGCAAAAAACTAGATATGGTATTCTCCCCGCACAATTATCAAAACTATTTGCATCAAAATGTGAAACAGGTTATATGCCAGAAGGGCATACGTGCTTTCTTCGCAGAGGAGTTACTAATGATGATAAACAGTCATTTCTTCAAGCTATTTCATCAGTTGTTGAAAGTAACAAAGTTCCTATTAGTAAAACTATATTAAAAGAATTTTTGCTAGATAAAAAATTAACACCACGAATTTATAATAGCTTAAAACAAGGTGAGTTGAAGATACTATTTAATAATCCAAATACACAAGTAGAATCGATTGAAAACTTTAAAAATTACATTAAATCTGATGAATTAGTAAATGAAGAATATCTTTGGGACTTTTTATCACGTCCGAATGTTTTGGACATTGACGGATATAATATTTTTATATTAACATCAAGATCAGTATTATGCCCATATGGTGAAAATGTTAAAGAATTTTATGACTTGAAGAAAAAAACTATATTTATTTTTACTGATGGGAAATATTACGAGCCTCTATATAAAGTTAATAATTTTAAAGGTGAATTAATCCCCAAGAAAATTTTTACAGCAATTGATCCAGAAGTAATTAAGATTTATAATATGATATTATCAAATTGTATGTCAAAAGAAATGATTTCGTGGAAAAAAATAAGAAAAGATAATTTGCCCCCATCCAAATATTATGAAATTAAAAATGAAATATCGTATATGGAACTAATGCAAAAATTAAAATCAAACAAAAAACAAAAAATAAATATTGTTGGACAAGTCAAAGATAGATATAATAAATCATACGCATTAGTTACTGATGATGGTATATTGTTACCATTTTTACCCCAGGGAGAAATATTGCAATATGATGTTATAGAAAAAGTGAATCCAGTAGATGTTATACACACCATAAAATATTATCAACAAATATCAACAATATTTGATTTACCATACTATCCAATTCGTATTTTTAAAAAAGATGATGATACTACCATTGCGATATTATTAGAAAATAATGTAATCATTTCTGTAAAACCTACAAACAAAAAAGTAGATTTGCCCATATCTTCAGATAAATACTATAGTATGGCAGATAAACATATAACAGAAAAGGATAAAGATCCTGATGATAGAATGAAAATTGTACAATATACAAAATTTTTAAATGAATCATACGAACGATTACGATTTGAAATAAGTCGAAGTATACAAACAGATAATATAAAATCAGAAATATTAACTATTATAAAATCATCTGAATCATTAATTAATAAAAGAACAAAACTTTTTAAAAAAATATATACATATGCCAAACATTTAGTTTATATTGTTGATGAATTACCATTTAATATTAACACATATTCACGACCAAATATTAGAAGGCAGTGTTCTTCCCTTTCAAGAAGTGAATCTGATTGTAACATAACTTTTCATTGTTATATGAAAGGTGGAAAATGTAAATTATTAATCTTAAAAAAAGATCCAATCCAAGGAATAGATAATTTCAAAATATTTATAGATAAAATTGTTGAAGAATTACTAAGAAATAAATTTTTGAGTGATGAAATATTAGAAGATAAGATTGATGATATTATTGACAAAAAAGAAATTAATATTAATCGCAAAGATGAAATACTTATTGAAGGAACTTCTGATCCATATTCTCAAATTAAAAAATATTATGAAAAAAAGAAAACATTTTATGTTAATCCGAATGATATGTATAGTACCGTTACACCCAAATATTATGGTGTTAATCAAGAAAAATATTTAACATCAACAAAGGAATTAACTGTTGATATTTTAAATTTGCAAACATTGCCATCTCATTGGATAAAGATGCTTACAAAAGCATATAAACTTTATGATGAAAAAATTGAAGATAATACTCTGTTTTATTCAATTCTTAGAGCATTTAGAGATTCGAACGACAACATAAAATCAGTTAGAAGCTTAAAATTATTATTGATTGACAAAATAGATTCGATAACAGAAAATGATATAAATAAATTTGAAGAATTTAGTAATGTAAATAAAAATGATATGGATCAATCAAATAGAATATTAATGATTTATAAAAAAGTAAATGGTTCAATATATAAAAATATTAATACAGTTAGCAATTTAAAAGATTTTATATTAAATGATGACTATCCTGCCAATGAAGTTGATGTGTTTTTATTATCTCTGGCACTTAATATTAATATAATTTTACTAGAACGAAGAATTACAAAAACAAACCCATTAGGATTTATACCATATTTAGTATCATCACGAGGTAATACTATTCTATTATTTACTCAAAAAAGATTTAATAAAAAAATATTTAATGTAGTACAAAAAGATGGTATAAATATTTTTAAAATAAAAGATTTTCCGACCGAATTTTCAATACAAATTAAAAAAATTAATAAAAATAAAGTTAAAGAAAATACGAATACACTAAAAACTACAAAGATAAAATTAAAACAAATAAAATTAAAATAAAAAAAAATTGATTAAATATAATTTAATTATAAAAATTAAATTATGAATATTTGTCAAGAACAAAGTGATCATAATCATGATCATGATCCAGATTCATATGATAGACATAATATATCTTTTTATAAATTGATAAATTCACTATTTCGTGCCAATATTAATAGGAGAGGATATATAATCCATCATTCCCATTTTAATAATATGTTACACGAATATAGAAATATTTCTCGTAATTTTATTAGAAAAACTTGTCAAATTAAATATATATTTGAAAATCATAATATACATTTTAAAATAAATGATAATAAAATAAATTTAAATTTGGACTTTTTAACTAAAGATACTGTCCATTATATTGTTCCTTTAATGAAAGATAATATAATCACACCCAGTAAAGATTATCAACTATTTTTATCTCATATCTTGATGTATTTAACTGAAACACATTCATGCAAACTAATATTTATCAAATTCATAGAGTATAATTCTAAAAGAAGTTATACAAATGATAATGATGCAATTTCAAAAGGATATAATAGTATAGGTGGAAAAGATATTTATTGGAAAATTGTAGACATTAATATTAACAGTTTTACAGTAAATGAAGATTATATATTTAGATTATTTTCTATTATTTCTAAAAAAATTTTAAAAACTGGAAATAATGAAGAAATAAAAAATAGTAATAAAATGGATTCATTGAAAAAAAGATCAATTGACCAGATTAATCCAAACAGTATTGCATCACGTGTATCTCGTAAAAATAAAAAGAGAAGGATATTTGAACATTTTGGAGAAGATTATAATGAATGGATTGCTCCATCGGAAACACGAAACTATTTATTAAATGATACAATTTTAGATTGGTTCAAATATTATGGTGAAGCAAATGGTTATATCAAAGATAATAATTTTAGTGGAGAATATGATTACTTTAAATTTTTAATGGAAAGGGGGAATGAATATGAACTCCATGTTATCAACGACTTAATAAAAAAATATCCAGAAGATATCAATATTGTTTCGAAACCCGGAACATATTTTAGTTTTGATAATGTTAAAAAAACAATGGAATTAATGAATTCCCAAGTTCCCATAATCTATCAAGCCAATTTAATTAACTATAAAAAAAAAATATATGGAATTGCTGACATAATTATTCGGAGTGATTTAATTAGTAAATATTTTGAATTACCGAATGAATTTATACTTCAAAATGCAAGATCTGATAAATACTTAGTTATTGATATTAAGTTTTCAACAATTCATGAAGATCAACACGGATTAATAAAGAATAAAGGTAGTATGAAAAGTTATAAAGGACAAATATATCTTTATAATAAAATAATCCAAGATATGCAAGATTTTGAATTTGACTGTGGATTTATATTAGGAAGAAGATATATTGAAAAAGATTCTACAATTAAAGATGGTAAATTAAAATTAGGGGTTATTAATTATTCTTTAAAAGATAATGAAATAATTGGTAAATCAAATGCAGCAATAGAATGGATACGATGGGTTCGCCAAGAAGGAATGAATTATAATCCCAAAGATAATACGATTAAACCACTTATGCCAAATATGAATAATAGATTGGATTATCCGTGGCACAATATGAAAAAACAAATTGCTATTTCGAGTAAAGATTTAACATTATTATGGTGTTGTAGTACCAAAAATCGTGATATTTGTTTTGATAATAATATTTATTCCTTTGATCAAAATAATTTTGATATAAAAAAAGTTGGTTTAAGTGATAACCGTTCAAAGATAATAAAAAAAATAATCGATGTCAATAAAAAAAGAAAAATTATTGATACTGGAAATATAAGAAAGAGTGATATAAGTACTTTGAGTGACTCCTTACGATTCTTTGTTGATTTTGAATTCATTAATACCAATGATTTATCATTTGATGTAAATACTCGAGTTCATCTATATATGATTGGAATCGGTCATATTAATCCACATAATAATACATGGGAATTTGAAAATTATGTATCAGATAAAGTCGATTTGGTATCTGAGGAAAGTATAGTGAGAGAATTTATAGAGTATATACATAACAAAGTAAAGTTATATGAGCGTGATGACTACATATTACTCCATTGGTCAAAAGCCGAGCCTTCCTTATTCCATAAATTACAGTGTAGATATAATATTGACATCGATTTAAATTGGTATGACTTGCTTGAAACATTTCGGCAATGTCCTATTACTCAAAAAGGTGTATATGATTTTGGTTTAAAAAATGTTGCTAAGAATTTAAAAAAGAATAATCTTATAAAAACTGAATGGAATAGTACAGTTATGGATGGTCTGGGAGCATCCATGGCAGTCATTAAAGGATTGCAACAATATGAGTCCATAAAAGATATCCCTGAAATTTCTGAAATACAATATTATAACGAAGTTGATTGTAAAGTTTTATCCGAAATATATACCCTAATTACGTAAATATAATCCTTCCATATCCCCACCTCGACACACCTTCGATATATATACCAAATCCAATTGCGTTATTTATTAGGCTTATATATTTATTATATCGTTGGCACACTATATGAAATATTAAACCAACAAAAAAATGATGAAAATGATATACTATACCTTGTTTAACAAACTGATTGAGTGAAACAAATACGAATATTAATCCGAATATTAATATTGCAATATTTAATTTCCAACAAACAGTATCTCTAATTTCATATATGAAAGTAAATAGTAAATATAATGTAATACACAAGAATAGTACAACATGTATAGGATCATTATAATCAAAAAATGCAGTATTTAACACAAATGTTTGTAAATATTTTATATTGTCCAAAAACCGAAATGAAAATCCTATCATATAGAAAATAAAATACACTATTATTTTTTTTTTATTATATTTGTAACACTGCAAAAAATGGTGTCGAAAACATATTTTATATATTAAAGGGGATATATATAAGTTAAATAATATATCAGCATTTAATTTAGCACTACCTTCGGTTAAAGCATTCATCAATGATGGTATTCCAATGGATAATAAACAATAGTAAAAATATCCAAATATTGTAATTTTATAATTATTGATTTTTTCATTTACATTATTTGTTTGACTAGAACTTGTAATTTGATTTGAATTATTACCATTAATATCTTCAAGTATATTTATTATCATCTCATTAATCATATTTGATCTTGGAACAGTATGCACAGAAGATTCCTCAACGCCTTGATCTTGTTCTCGAATAATATTTTCACTTACACTATCGTCAGTATTATTTATACTTTCTTCCTCTGTTTGTAAAATAGGCATCAATTCTATTGAATTATTTTCATGATTATTTTTAGAAAATAAATCTCCACTTGAACACCATAATTTATTTAATGTATTATTTTTAAAAGGTGACGCCGGTACAACGCTTACAAGCTGTTTATTTAAACTTTTAGATCTTCGGTGTACTAACATCGAGTATATAAAATTATAATTAAAATATTTTTAAACTAACTTATGTCCGTTTGTTAATAAATAATATTTTGTAAAAATTAATAAATTATATGGAAGATTTTGTCTCATTAAAAATATTAAGTAAAAGTCCAAAAATATTTGTTATAGAGAATTTTTTAAAAAAGAAATATTGTGATAATTTGATAAATGTATCAAAAAATAATTTAGAAAATTCTATGACGGGAACTCTTGGGAACGGAAAATTATCAAATGTGAGAACAAGTGCAAATTGTTTTATTCCTATAGTTCATGACAAACTTACATCTCATATTTTTAAAAAAATATGTTATTTATTAAAAAAAAACTCAAATAATTTTGATAAGAGATATCAAGTTGTTAAATATGAGTCAGGACAAGAATATAAAAAACATATTGATCCAAGTGTATCAATTATTAAAGAGAAAAAGTATAAACACCGAAGATTTACAGTACTATTATATTTAAATGATGTTATTGAGGGTGGAGAAACATACTTTCCAAATATAGATATTAAAATAAAACCACAACAAGGAAAACTTATATATTTTGAAAATTATAAGTTTGATTCTGACCAAGATGATTATGTTATAGATACAAAATCATATCACTGTTCTCTTCCAGTAATTAATTGTGAAAAATGGGTAGCCAATTTATGGTATCATTCTAAATAATTTGTTTATTTTTTACCTTTTACTTTTACTTTTACTGATTTACTTACCGGTTTACTATCTTTAATAACTTTAATACCAACATTTTCTATTGGATGGAAATTTACACTTGATTCCTGGTTTTTTGTTATATCAAATTGGAACTCAAAAGAATCTTCGACAGATTTGAATAAATTATCTTTAAATTTATTCTGTATTTCGTCTTCCACTACATCCAACTTATTTTCTTCGGAAATTACTTTGGGTATATTTTTCTTATTTTGTGATTTCATTAAGTTTACAAATTTACTTTCGTCAAATAATACATCAAAACTATTTGTCCCAACTTTTGGAAATTGTCCCATCATAATATTAGATGATACTCCTGCCATTTTATCACTTTGTGCAAATGTTGATGCCTTAACTAAAATTTCAGTTGACTCCTCAAATGTACTTTTCGCAATTGGACCTGTATCAACGGAACGGTTAATACCGTGACGTTCTATTGGCATAATTGAGCCCTTATATGTCATTAGATCTGCCAATACTGCTATATGTCTATAATTAATTCCATATTCTTCAATAATTTTTAAGAATTCATTAATAATACAATTTCTAGCAGCTTCAATTCCAAATATTTCGAATATTTCATTAATATCATTTGACGATGTTCTGGTATCATCCACATATTCATTTAATAAAGCATCTATAAGGTTAACACCCTCTGTACCTAAATACCATTCATCTGTTTGTTGATATGATCCATTCGATTGGTAATCTAATTTTTTCTTCAAAGTTACTTGTACTTTTTCAATATTCGGAATACCTTGGATTGTAATTGACATCAATATTTTTTCCAATTCTTGGAGAAATCCCAAGTAATCATTGTCGGATTGATCTTCTGATACTCGAATACGTAGTATTAAATTTCCTGCATTATCATCACTAAATATACATTGGATATTATCTTCATTGGAATTATTTTTCATAATTGTTTCTTGAATATCAGAGAGGAATATATTCCTATTCATCATTGCTTCCTTATCAAATTCAATTCTTAATACCCATTTCGAAAGATGATCCTCGGTACATTGTGCATATCCAACAATTTCAGCAAAATCTTGATATGTTTGGATGAACTCTATATCCTCATTATTTGATACTGAACCTTTATTTGACTCATAAATAATTTGTGTTTTCTCTACTATTTCTTCCATCTTTGTAAATTCTAATTGTGTTTTAATTGTTTTCGCTTTCACCATATCGTGGGAATATTCATCTTTAAGATATACTGATAATGATGGTGTTCGAATAGTTTTTGCAACATTTACAATTTCTTTCATTCTTGGTACACCAGTTGTTGTCACAACGGAATTAGCACCTACACCTGCGTGATGAAAGGTATCATGCATTGCAAGACCATTATATATATTAAAATTTCTAGTATTTTTCACAGTTAAGTCATATACATGTGAATATTCACTTTCTATTTCTTCAATCTTAATTATACGATCATAGAATATTGTTTCATTATTAATTTTACGTAATATTTCATGATCATCTTTGTATTTTGATTTTTGTATATATGTGTCTAATTTAGATCGTGGGATTGTAATATCACCCCACTCTTTTGTTTCAATATTCGGAATAATATCTTTCTCATAAAATTTATTTTTAGGATTTTTCTGACTTAATCGATCATTCTTACTTTCAAGAGTTAATGTAATATTTTCTTTAAATTTATTGATATTTTCTCCACGTATAGTTAGTAAATATGGCATACTTGAATTCATCTTTTTATTTTGTGAATATACATATTGTGCTACCTGTTTGTTAATTGAAGAGAATATTCCAAATACTGATAATACTAATTGAATATCATCAAGTAATTTTTTACTTATCGACGTTGCAAAAATTGCTTGATCTTTAAGCGGAATATAACCATCTCCAGATATATAACCATCTAATAACCCTCTCAAAAATTCCATATTACTATCAATTAATTCTATTGGAATTCTTTTGCTTCCTGATGTAGCACCAATACTTCTCATAAATAATTGGGCAAGAACGTAAGAATGTATACGTATTGTTTTACTTACACCATTATTAATATTTTTTTCGTCAATGTGATAATTTAATTTATATTTCTCACAGAAGTTAAGAATTCTTTGATTAAATGTTTCATCAATATTTGAGATTAGTACTTGATATTTTGTACAATGACCTTCGGATAGATATGCACCAATTATAAATCCAAAATCATTGTCAAGAATTATATTCTCAGGAATGTTACCTGAATAACCACTTGATTTTATTGGATAAACACAATCTTCAATTAATACCCTGTCAAGTTTTTTTATTTTATTTGGTCCGAAAGCATCCAAGAATGAATCACTTCTCTTATAAGGAACAGAAAACTTATTACTATTTTTCTTCCACCAATGCCTATTGTTATTGTTAATTTCTTCGTGATAAACTTGAAGAGCCTTTTTAACTTCTGACATATAAATCCATTCATTTTTATTCAAGTATCTATTGACATTCCAAGTATTCGTTGATAATTGTAGGGGTGCTATTTTTGATACTGGTACGTAATCTCCTAATTTAAGTTCGTTTCCATTGATTGCAACAATTTTATTGTCTACTCTTTTTAAGAAACTTTTTGCTTTAGTGGCGATTACTTCACGGCCAGAAAATGTTGTAACTTTGATTAAAGTATTTGATCCGTCTTCATTGATTGGTGGATGCTTCGTTACAGCTTCAACAGTATCCCATATTATTTTACCATCTTCGGTACATGCTAATATTTCTATATTTTTGGTATACGCAAGTGTTGTATCATTGGGATGTGTTTCTATCTCACTTCTATCAGTATTAGAAATCTTTTTATCAATCCATTCTCCAATTTTTACACGTTTAATAGATTCATTATCTTTAATTAATATTTCAGTATTCCATTCGACACTATTAAGTGTCATCTGTGTAGTAGTTTCACCAATAGATTGTGCTGCTATAATTCCAACCATTTCTCCGGGTTGAACAAGTGACGAAATATATTTTTCTCTAATTGTATTTATAATATAGTCGAATACTAATTTGGAGAATCGATTTTTTACAATTGATACCTTTGGTGATAAATAAGAGTTAACCATGATTTCAAATAAATTTAGTGAATGTCTTGGAACAAATTCATTTAATTCTCTAATTAATTGATTAATTGATTCATTAATATAGTTTAGTGATAAATTAGTTTTTTGATAGTTACGAACATGGAATCTATCTTTTGCGCTATTTATTACTCTGTATAAATTTACTGGCGAATAAATAGTTGAATCCATCATTGTCAAATGTTTGAAGTAATTTTCCCTACAAAGTTTTCTAAACCCATATATTTTATTATATTCATTCTGTAATTTTTGTTTATATTCAGAATCTTTTATTAATTCATTGTACGCATGTTTATCCATAATAGTTGATAATTTACTGATATCGTCGTCGGTGAATAAATATTCTTTCTCTAATTCAGCATTATTCATTGCTAATATTGGTAGCTTTAATTTTTCTAACCTAGTAGGATCAATCGAATCATCACCATACGTGAATTGGACAATGTTATTCGCCGCATTACGTACAGTCCCACCATATTTGACACAAAGATCTTCCATCGCTTTAATCAATCTTCTTTGAATATATCCAGATTCTGCAGTTTTAATAGCAGTATCAATCAAACCGGTTCTCCCACCCATTTGATGGAAAAATACTTCGATCGGTTCGAGACCATAAATGTATGGGTTCTTGACAAAACCTTTACTTATTGCCCCATAATCATCTTTCGAAAAATGTGGTAAAGTTCTTTTAGTATATCCAAAACTAATTCTTTTACCTTCAACATCTTGTTGACCTACAACAGCCATAATTTGTCCAATATTTTGTTTACCACCTTTAGCTCCAGAAGTTACAGTAATATTAAATCGGTTAAATTCATTAATAGATTTTTTTACTTCTTTATGTGAAAGTCTCATGGCATCATTCAATATACCTTTAATATCTTGTTCCAAACTACTAAACATAAATCTTTGATCTAAGTTTGGATTATATGTTCCCTGATTTGCTTTTTTAATTAATGTGTTAACATCTCTAACTTTATCTTGAATAATTGTTTCAACAACTTTTGAAACTGATTTTTTTGGTACTGCATCACCGACACCAATACTAAATCCATGGCTTGTAAACCACCGGGTAATTATTCTTTGAGTATCATTTAAGAATTTTTTAGTAACTTGTGGACCATATGTATTATAAATAATATATACTAGACTGTGATTTGTACCACCTAATAGTTTAGCATCTAGCACACCATTCTTGAATATTCCGTTTTCAATATTTACTTTATTTTTCTCTACAGGATAATCATCGTATGCATCATTATCTGTTTTGATGCTAATATCTGGCAAAATCATAGTAAATACATCTTGGCCAGACCACTCACCATTCTTATCTGGTTTTGGCAGAATACCATTATATTCTTTATTTGCCATCATTAAATTAAAAATCATTTGTTTGGAAATTTTTGTAAATGGTTGAGTAAATAAGTAACTTCCAGACATACAATCTTGTACTACATAAATAATCGGTTTTAGTTTAGCTGGACTAATAATTTGTTTTGGTACCATTGTTATGTTTTCAAGTTCGTAACTTGTTTCTATGTTCTGTGGAACATGCATATTCATCTCCATAATATACCCCAAGTTTCCAAGGGGAGTGGATCATACCTTGAGCCATATCAGGTTGCTTAAACCATCATATATGACCCGCTACCGTCTGATCTCTGAACCTTCTCCATATCCTAGCATACCGGATTTAGGAGCTTGGCTGCGGATAACCAATTTCGTAATAAATATATTACTCATTCTTAAAGTTATTACCATACCTCTAGTTTTTCTCTAGAGCCATCTATAGCTTTCGCTAATAGACTTGGTATTTAAGACTTTATGGCTTCCCCGAACAATTTGGCAGCGTTGCAATATTATCATATTTTATTTTATTTAAAAATATTAATGCTCTTTTTTTAATTTCATCTATTGTTTCATGTTTACCATGAAAACTAACTTTTCTTCCATCTAATGTAACTCTTATATATTTTCCATTTTTACCATTTATATATCTTATATATCTTTCTAAGTCAGTGTGTTCTAATACACAATCTCTAAAATTTTTATATTTTTTATTGTCATGTTGGTCTTGACTACGCTTCATCATATTTTTCTTTAAATTTATATCTTGATACTTTAATTTAAGTTTTTCTGATATTATTTTTGAAGTTTTATTACTACGATAAGTACATCCACCTCTTTTACTAGCAGCATTAAGTGCTGATTTATCTTTTATAATAACAGAAACAAGAGTTTTACCACCTCTTGTTAAATTATATCCATTCGGATATAAAGTATTGTAGTAAGATATAAACTTAGATTCATATTGATTCATATATTCTTTTTCACAAATTAATAGTAATTCTACCCAAAAACTGTTTGCATTATAATGTCTTATTGCATTATTTAAATACCAACATTGATTTTTTTTAGTATTACATTTTGCTTCACTTATATGATCTTTAAACCGACCAATATATCCAAATTTTTTATAAATATTTTTATTTTTACGATGACTTAGTGTTTGACCAATATATTTTTTATTATTTATTTTGTTTGTTATAATATATATTTCTCCATATATTTTTTCATTACATAGCATTCTCTATTTTTATTTTTATAACTTTAAGTTGTTTTAATATGATAATATCACTAGATAGTTATATCATTCCATAATCAATATGCAAATAATTATGAAATGGCAGAAATTACACTATTACCCCATTTAAGATTTTCTGCAACTTAAATGGTAGCTACCTGTTGAAGACAAGATCTATCTCCATCAAAATCAGCATTATATGGCTTACAAACAAACACGTTTAGTCTGAATGTTAGCCCTTTCATAACTTTAATTTTATGCCCCATCATACTCATACGATGTAAGGTTGGTTGACGATTGAAAAGTGCAATATCGCCATCCATTAAATGACGTTCAACAGTATCACCCTCATTAAGAATTACGGAATGTCTGTCGATATATTTTAGGGAAATTGTTTCAGGATTTGGTTTTCCATTTTCATCGTAATTCATTTTTGTAACTTGTTTTGCCCCAGGAAATACATGTGGACCATTTCTAATATATTTATACATCTTGTTAATATTATATTTAGTTACTTTTTCAGGAATTGTTAAATTCATTGCAATTTTCTCCGGTACACCATATTGATCGATACTAATATTGGGATCAACACTAATAACAGTACGTGCTGAGAAATCGGATCTTTTTCCCATTAGATTCATTCTAAGACGTCCTTCCTTCCCTTTTAATCTTTGACGAATCACTTTTAATGGTCTTCCGGATCGATGAGCGGCCTGAGGAACATCTTTAATTTCATTATCAACCAAAGTTGCAACATGATATTGCAATAATCCGTGTAGAACATTAATTGTTTTTTTCTCAGCATCTTTCTCTATAGCTTTTTTAAGCTGTCTTACTGTTTTAACAATACTGCAATATTGTGCGGTAATATCATCTTCTGCCCGTTGATTATTATCTTGACGAACAGATGGTCTCGCTGCTGGAGGAGATACAGGTAAAACCGTACAAATTAACCATTCTGGTTTAGAATATGTATTATTAAATCCTACTAAAGTTACTGATTCTGGTATAATTCTTTTGAATATATTGTAAACATGTTTAGGAGTAAGAATTATTTTCATTTTTTTGTCACTTGGATCTTTAAATGATTCAGGTTTATATTCTGCTTCTATCTGAACAATATTATCATTGGTTTTTATTTTATCAGCCATAATTTTTCTGTATGTTGATGGCTGGATTGCGTTACAACCAGTATTTGAACATTTTTTGTTTGAAATTTTAGTGCAATGTTCAACTACAAATCTAAAACGAGTTTCTCCATTTCGTTTTTTTATTTCTTTCATAATTGAAGTATCAGTTGTATCCAATAATATAGATGAACATCGAATACAAACACAACGTAATAGTTTTACAACAGTATCAACATGTTGAATCCAATACACTGGAAGTGGCATTTCAATGTGACCAAAATATCCAGGTGTAATTGTGTGATCATACTCATCAATAGGACAAATCCGACCCTTTTCAATCACACCCATTCTTGGATCAAATAATCCATTTTCTTTTGGCTCGGTACCTTCGTACGTATCTGGTAATGTTACTTCAACCACTGATGCTTTCCTAAGCAATTCAGGGTCAAGTAAACCAAATTGTACTTGGGTAATTGGCTCGACACTATTTACATCTGCTAATTCTTGCAATAATTTGGACATATTATATTATTATTAGATTATTAAATCTTTATATATATTTTCTTTTTTAAATATGTTAATTATTTATTTCAATTTTTATTTTAATTTCTGTATAAATACTATTTTTATATTTCAGACGCAAAATACTACTTATATAGATATATAGTAAAATTTTATCTTAACATTTTTTATTGACAAAATTAATTTAAAGAAAATTTTCTTTAAATTAACTAATGAATTCCCCTGATATTAAAACTAAAATTGTAACACGATCGATGACAAAAAGACAAGCAGATACAGATTTAAACAATATTCTACGTAAAAAAATTAAAATAATAAATAATTGTAATGAAAATATAAATTTACAAAAAATAAAAATTAAGGACAATAGTTTTTTTCAGGAATTTGATAATATTTCCTCTGAAAAAATCAAAATTGAAATGAGTGAAGATGATTTATTAAAAAATAAAAAAATTGGAGACGATTCAAGAGTATCTGAAAAAATAACCAAAAAAAAGAATCAAAATTCTAATAAAGAAATAAATTATATTGAATTAGATGTTGACGAACTTGCAAATGTATTGACTTCACAAATATTGAACAAATATGTGGAAAACAATAAAGAATTGTTAAAAAAGAACATAAAAACACTTAAAAAAAACAAAAACATAAAAAATAAAAAAAAGAAATTTAAAGAAATTAAAAAATTTGGTGGTTATTACAATGAAAATGATGAATTCATAATTCCTGATGAAAATATAAAAAATAGTGATACATCTAGTCCAACAGACGATATGGAGATTGATGAAGATGAGGAATACAATGAATACTTGAATGAAATACACCATTGGGATGATTCAAAAATTGAAAAACACAAAAAAGAGTTATTAAAGTCAAATGGTGTTCCCAAAACTCCTAATTCAGTAGAATCTAAATCTGATATGGTTATCGACTTGGAATATTCTTCAGATAGCGAAACGTATAGTGATTCTGACAAGGATGAACAATCATCAGATTTGGGTATTCCGGCACACAAATTAGAAGAAATGACTGAAGAAGAAATTGCCTTTTGGAAAAAATTATCGTTAGAGGAAAGAGAAAATTATTTAAAACTAGAAAAAGAGATTGAACAATTTTCATCAGAGGAAGTTCCCGAAAAATATCGTCTTTTAAAATTTCCCATAAACTTGTCATCAAAGTCACTTGTAATGAAAAAAATAGAGCAATTATCTTATATGGATGTAAGTGATACTGAATATTTTAAATTGAATAAATGGGTTGATGGAGTTTTAAATATTCCTTTTGGAAAGTATGTTGACATGCCAATTAAAGTATCTGATGGTCATCAAAATATTTATAATTTTTTGTATGATGTGAATAGTATAATGGAAGATAGTATTTATGGACACATAGAGGCAAAAAATAAAATTTTACAAGTAGTTAGTCAGTGGATATCAAATCCACAATCTATGGGAAATATGATTGCATTACAAGGACCTCCAGGTATTGGAAAAACAAGTTTGGTGAAAAATGGAATTGCCCAAGCTTTACAAAGACCGTTTAGTATGATTGCTCTTGGAGGTGCAACTGATTCATCATTTCTCGAGGGGCATAATTATACGTACGAGGGCTCTACATGGGGGCGTATCGCAAACATTATGATGGAATCTAAGTGTATGAATCCAGTTATTTTCTTTGATGAATTAGATAAAATAAGTGAAACAAAACATGGTGAGGAAATTGTTGGAGTTTTAACACATTTAACAGATCAGACACAGAATAATACATTTTATGATAAATATTTTAGTGGAATTGATATCGATTTATCGAGAGTTTTGTTTGTTTTTTCTTATAATGATGACGAAAGAATAAATCCTATATTAAAGGATCGTTTAATAAGAATACCATTAAAAGGTTTTTCTAAGGAAAACAAGGTTATAATTGCGAAGAATTATTTAATTCCAGAACTATGTAAA
>Ga0233412_10000676_pt1 | contig 19260 bp, 44 predicted proteins | sample Na_anoxic_4_MG_FD_180667 | JGI IMG/M metagenome (GOLD analysis project Ga0233412, IMG submission 180667) | Seawater microbial communities from Saanich Inlet, British Columbia, Canada - Na_anoxic_4_MG | ecosystem: Environmental > Aquatic > Marine > Inlet | place: Canada: British Columbia...
TATATTAAAATATAATGAAATACAGATTGAAAAATTAAAAGCAAAAAAACAATGTGAAGTATGTGATTTACTTTTTCAATTCATAGATGATTATAAAATGATTACTTCCATAATTTTAGAAGAAAATAAACAAAAATAGAATTATGAGTAAATATACACAATATAATGCTATAAGACCTGATACAAATAGTAATATGTGGGAAACTACTGAAAAATTAGTCTTCTATGAAAGAGATGATTTAATTTGAAAAAAAGTAATAGTTCCAGCTGGTTTTTGTTTTGATTGAGCTTCTATACCTAGAATATTTTGGATATTTTATACTCCAGTTTCTCCTGACACTATTAATGCTAGTTGTATCCATGATTATCTATGGGCTAATCAAAGATGATTTTTTAAAAGTAATTGCTTGTTTTATAAAGCATTGATAACAAGTTGAAATTCTAAGTTTAAGAGTATTTTATTTTATTTATGAGTTACTAATCCCATTTGATATATTATTTATTTAATGAAATAATTATGAATGAATTTACTGAACAAGAATATTTTTATGAAGATTTAGAAGATTTTGAATGAGAGGATTTAGATATAGATGCTATTGTTGAAGAACTAAAAATAAAGTATTGTGATATTATTATTAACCAAAATAAAGAATAATTTTACTTATTAGGAGAAAAATATATAATATATAAGCATAGAATTAAATAGTTTGCTAATTATAGCTTTTAATTGAGTAGGTTTCTATGCAAACTAGCCTATTCAATTAAGAGCTTTAATTTTATATAAAATGGAAGTATGGAAAGACATAAAATGATTTGAATGACTATATCAAATAAGTAATCAAGGGAGAGTTAAAAGCTTAGTATTTAAAGAGGAAAAAATACTAAAAACAACTATTAATAAATGATATAGGTGTATTAATTTAACAGTAAAAAAGATAACATTTTCACAAAAAATACATAGATTAATATGAATAGCATTTATTGATAATCCTAAATGAAAACCATGCATTAATCATAAAGACTGAGATAAATTAAATAATAATATAGAAAATTTAGAATGGTGTACACATAGTGAAAATAATTTACATAAATTCAGAGTATTATGATATAAAAAAATAAGTCCCCATAAATGAAAGTTTTGAAAAGATAATCATTTAAGCAAAAAAGTCTGATTATTTATTAATAATATATTAGAACAACAATTTTATTGAATAAGGGAAGCAGTTAGGGATAGTAATTTTTGTGAAGCATCAATCCATAAAAGTTTAAAAAAATGAGTTTTAGTAAAGTGAAAACAATGGAAATATTTATAATTTAATATAATAACTATGTTTAAATATTACAATCAATTATTAGAATACTATACAAGGTCGGGGTGTAGTTTATATACATTATATAATATACTACAAATACAATATTGAATTCAGGTAGATAATAAATTTATAAAAGCTACATTAAAAAAAGCTGAAAAAGATAAAGTTCGGTATGAATCATATTGAGCTTACTTTGCAGAAATATATCAATGGTTTTGTGATGAAGTTTATTATAGAACTAAAGTTAAAATAAGAATAAAAGCAGTTGATATTAGAAGTAAAGAATTTGAAACATTATTAAATTCTTGATATGCTTTTTGATTATGACTTAAACATAGTTGATTATGGTATAGAAATGCAAGAAAAGATAAAGTAATAAATGATAATGATTTAAAAAACTTTGAAGCATGAGCTGAGCTTTGACATAATCACACCTATTATAAAGGTATAATCATAGATAGCTTACTAGACAATACTCTTAAAATGGATTTAAATATACTTAGGAGAGCAGTTAATATGGGCATCTACTATTCAACATGCAGAACTTTGTATTTAGAAGATAAATTATTAGAAAAACATTTAAAACTATTTCAACAATGAGTTGTAGTAGAAAATGTAGAACTATTATCTAAAAAAGAGCAAAAAGCTATTGAAAAAGCTAGTAGACTTAGAGTTTTTAAAAAATAAATTATGAATAAAATAATAGAATTTAGATATTGAAAGATAATATTTAAGACTAAAGATAAAAAATATGAGCATCTAATGAAAACACCTTATAATTGGAATAAAAACAATCTAACTATCAAGACTTATGAATAAATTAGAAACACTTTTACAAAATTTTCCTGAATCAGAATTAGAATTATTTGCCTTTTTTGCATTAGAAGAGCAAAAACAAATTAAAAGGGATTTAAAAAACTTGAAAAAAAAGAATAATTAATTATAATGGGGGTATAAATCCTAACAACTCCGACAGTTAGTATTTATTACTATTTTAGAAAACTATTAGATGTCGGAGTCTAGTAGTTTTTTGTTATTTAAAAATTATGACAGAATTAGTTAAAATTAGAAACAATATAGTTTCATGCACAAGTAGAGAAATTGGAGAAGCTTTTTGAAAAGAGCATAAAGATATATTAAAAGCTCTTAGAAATTTAGAATGTTCTGAAAAATTCTCACAGCGTAATTTTACGCCGTCAAAATATAAAATTAGATGAAAAGAATATACTGAATATATTATTACAGAAAAATGATTTTCATTTTTAGTTATGTGATTTACATGAAAAAAAGCATCTGAATTTAAAGAAAAGTATATTGAAGCATTTGATAAATTAACAAAAATAGTAAATTGATTAAATATCCATAAAATTTCTGATATATATAAACAAGCTAGACTTGAATGAAAAGTAAAAAGAAGAGATTTTACTGATGTACTAAAAGAATTGGAATTATATGCTTTAGAACAAAATCCAAATGCAAATACTAAATTTATATATTCAAACTATACAAAAGTAATCAATAAAAATTTATTTATAGTAGAATGAAAATTTAAAAATGTCAGAGATTATTGTGATACAGACCAATTAACTACATTAAAGAATTTAGAAAACAATTTAACTAATATAATAATAAAAGAAATAGATAATAGTACTCCATATAAAGATATATATTATATAATTAAAGAAAAAATGGAAGCATATAATGGCTTATTTGACAAAACAAAAGTTATTTCCACAAATATAATAAAAGAAAATTAGTAAAATATTTGACTTATAATTCAAAGTATGAGAAGATATAAGTGTAGACAACAAACTACACTTTAATTTTTAACTTTTATAACATGAAAGTAACAATAAAAAAAGGTGCATTGACAAGTAAAGAATATAATAGGGCTTTAAGAAAGTCTTCAATAGATTTATCAGGGAGAAGAAGTAATAAAAACAAGGTTTGAGAATGGCTTATTTATAGCTTAGTAATATTCTCTTTGGTACTCTTTATGGTTTCAAGACAAGCAATGAGCTTAGAAGTCCAAAAAGATAGTGAATTTGTACTAGAATTAGAGAGAGTGTTGGAGTTAGAATGAGAAGAAACAGAATCAGATATAGAAAATCTAGTTGAATTACTACAAGAAGAAGTAAATCAAGTTCCTGATGTCAGCAAAACGATAGATAATTCAACTTTCCCAACACAAGCAGTTAAACATAAAGAATGGGATATTTTAGATGTTAGACAAGATTATATTAATTATGCCTATAGAATGTGATGAAAAGATTTTCTATTAACTATATTAGCAGAAAATGGTACAATGTGAATAGATAGAAAAAGTAATGCAGTATGAGCTAATGGTTATTCAGATTATGGTTTATGTCAGATTAATGTTTGATACCACCCTGAAATATTATGAACTACAAGAAGATTTAAAGAATGGTTTTATAACCCATATAAACAATTAGATTATTGTTGGGAATTATACTCATGATGAACTAGATTTTATTGATATGATGTAAGACATAAAGTAGAACATAAACTTGAATTTTATAAATAATCATTATACTACTCATGTAATTATTAATATTACAACTTAACTTTTTTTTATTATTAGCTTAGCTAATGAGGAACAACACTTCTTAGGGGGTGTTTTTTTAAAAGGAGAACAACATGAAGACTAAGGTAAAATCTATAACTCTTATAATATTATTTTGTATTTGTATATATTTTATACTCTGAAAACTACAAACACTATTGACTTAGTGTTTTTTTATTTACTTATTTATTTGACAAATGATAATTAATTGATATAACTTAATTACTTTAGAAATAAGATGAAAAATGAAGAGAAAAAAAGATATAGTTAAAAAGGCTATAGTAAGAGAATATAAGTTTAAAAGATTAGAATATTTAAGAGAATATTAAAAAAATCTTTTGTAAATATTACATTTTTAATTATAATAGAGGAGCTTAATAACTCATTATTTTAATTAAAGGCAAAAATGAAGTTTCAACCGAAAGTGAGTTTTAAGCAACTATATTTTTAATTAAATATTTTCGCTTGAAGCTTCTTTTTTGTTATAACAAATAATATTATGGAGGGATATAAATTATCAAGAGACTGGTTTAATTTTTCATTTGACAATCCTGAAAAAATAAAGCCAATACACTCAGCAATATTCTTTTTTGCTTGTGAACATTGTAATAGATTATGAGGAAAGGTTAAATTTTGATTTCCTACTTCTATGGTCATGGAGGCAATAGGAGTTAAAAAATGGCAAACTTATAATAATGGATTATTAGATTTAGTAGAATGGGGATTTATACAATTAATAGAAAAGAGTAAAAATCAATATTCAAGTTGTATTATATCATTGAAAAGTGCTACTCCAAAAAAGAATGAAGCATTGGATATAGCACTGGTGAAGCACGGTAAGAAGCAGGGGAATATCACAGGGCAAAGCACGGTCAAAAGCATGGGGCAAAGCACGGGAGGTATAGATAAACAAGAAACAATAAACAATAAACAAGGAATAGAGGTCGCAACAAAAGTTGCTAACCCCCTACAAGATTTAATGTTATTAAAAATAGATAAACAAAAAATAATAACTGAATATAATTCTACAGATGAATTTATAAAAAAAGAAATGATGGATTTTTATTTATACTGGAGTGAGAAAAAACCAAACTGAAAAAAAGAGAGGTGGCAGATGGAAAAAACTTTTGATATAAATAGGAGATTTAATAAATGGCTACAAAATAGTAGTAAATGGAATAAACAAGATACTAAAAATGATTTAACTTATAAAACTGTAACTATATAACTATGATAACTAAATGAACTTCAATAGCTTGAAGAAAAAGGAATGATTGAATAGATTTTTATCAAACTCCTACTTGGTGTATTGATAAATTACTAGAAAAAGAAATATTTAATAAAAATATACATGAGCCTTGCAGTTGAGCTGGTGCAATATCAAAAGTTTTAGAAAAGGCTTGATATAATGTATTAAGTCAGGATATAAGAGAGGATAAAGGAGTGTATTGAGAAAAATGACAAGATTTATTACAATATGATAAACCTAAATTTTGAGATATAGTAACTAATCCACCCTATTTTATAGCAAAAGAATTTATAGAAAAGAGCTTAACATTAACTGAATGAAAAGTTGCAATGTTATTAAAGTTATCTTTTCTTGAAAGTAAATGAAGATATGAATTTTTTAAAAATACACCACTTAAAAAAGTATATGTTTTTTGTAAAAGAGTTAATATGTATCCAGAATGACAACCTATGCCAAAGAATAGTTGAACAATAGCTTATGCTTGGTATATATGGGAAAAATGATATAAATGAGAACCAGTAATAGATTGGATAATTTAATAATTAATAAAATACTATGAATGAATTAACTAAAAATTTAAGAACACATATATTATTATTAAATGATTCAAGAGAAATACAAATAACAAATACTCAATATGTAAACTTAAAACTTATGTTAGATGATAGTAAATTCTCTGACCCTTTAGTAATTAAAGATGCTGACACAGAAGAAATACTATTTGACTGAAAATGTTGAGCTATTAAAGAATTTAGACATAAAAAAATAAGTAAATCAGAAGCTGGAGATGATTATTGGATTTGTGATTACAAATTAAGACATATATATTTAGATTGAAAAATTGATAATTGTGATTGTTATAGTAAAATAAAAATATTCCCAAAAGAATTTAAAAAAAGATTAACTGATATGTGATTAAATTCTGATATACCAAAAAAAGATAATGACAAAATAATATGAGCTTATAAAACTAAATATTTTATAAATTGAGAATATGAATAAAACAATAAACATAACAAGAATAAAAGATTGATACAAAATAAGTGTTTGAATGGCTTGAAAGTATATTTACTACGAAACATGAGGTTTCTCATTATGGAAAGTAGGTAAATTTGAGCAAAGGTTGAGTTTTAACGATACTCAAATAAAAATTGGCATAATAGATACCTTAGTAATTAAAAGAAAACTCTAATGGCAAAATATGAAGCATTACCATATTCAAAAAGAAGAGCTATTGTAAAACATTTGAAAAAAGGTAAATTACAAAAAGAAATAGCTGTACAATTAAATTTAAAACCTGACCAAGTTTCTAAGTACCTAGATTTTTATAAAAAACAAAAAATAATAGATTGAAGAAAGTTCTGTAGATTCTGTGAAAATTGGAAACCAGCAACAGAAGAATATTTTAAAAAAAGTTGTAACTACAGGAAAGATTGAAGTGTAATATTATATTCTAAATGTAAAGCTTGTAACAGTAGAATGTTAAAGAATGAAGTTATATTACAATCAGATAAAGTAAAAAGAGCTTATGAAGTAAGAAAAATAAGAAGAAAAAGATTAATAGCTGAATGAAAATGGAAATTTGATAGATTAGAAGACCTGACACCTGAACAAGTTGAGAAAAGGAAAGCCTATCGGACTAAATACAATGAGATTAGAAAAAAGAAAAGAAAATTAAAATCACTAACTAAAAAAGAATGACTAAAGAACAAGCTCATATAGAGAAATTACTAGATTTATACAATATTACTTGGATTAAAACAAACGATTTAAAAATAGTCAATGATATGTTAAATCCTATAATTCAGGAAAGACAAGAAAATTTAATTAAATTAACTAAATCAAGATGCTAATTAAATGAAAGATATGAAAAAGAGTTACACTCTGAAAAAGAGAATACATAATAGTTTTAAATAGAAAATGAAACTATGAAGCAATAGATTTACCTAAATGAATTTACTAATGATAAAAGCAAAATTTTCAAATAAAACTAAGGAAGTAATAGCAGAAAGAGATTGATATGTTTGTATTATTTGCTGAGAGCCTTGAAATACAGTACATCACGCATTTTATGGTATGCAAAGTAATAGATGACCTGATAGAAATAACGAGAATCAATGAGTTATTTTAGATTATAACTGTCATCATAATTTGCATAACTGAATTAATTGAAAAGAACTAAGGGAACAATGTATTACTTATTTGCAAAATTACTATGATATTAAATTATAAGATACCTAAAGAATTTAAAGTATCTACTAATGCAATATATGCAGGTATACATTGGAGGAAAAGAAAAAAGATAGCTGATTATTATCATTATATATCTGTAGAAGATTGCATGAGTTTAAAAACAATAATAAAACCAGTAATATTAAGATTTGAATTTTACTTTAAATCAAGATACTTAGATGCTAGTAATTGTAGTTTCATGTGAAAGATGCTAGAAGACTGATTAGTTAAAAATTGATTATTAAAAGATGATACTAATAAATATGTATTATGAGTTACTTATATATGTATAAATATACCACCTAAAGAAAGAAAACAAATGGAAAATGACTATTGTAGGATAATAATTCAATAGTTTTTTTTGGCTTTAATTACACAAACAAAGATTAATTGTAAAGATAATTACAAAAAAGATTTGCAATTTAATTGTAAGTGAGTATAATACTCATGTCACTTAGGAAATACCTAACAAGTTCATTAACATAAACTAAAATAAAAATATAACAAGTATAGTAGATATGAGTGTTACTCAAGTAGGGGATTAGATGAACTTCTATGAGCTGATGATATGAGTTTTTATAAGACTACCCAAATGGGATTAGTTGAGGTAATATAAAGCACATTGGTTGAAGATAACCATTAAAGTGGGAAACTATATAGGTAATAACTGTATGCTAACATAGTTGAGGTAAAGTATAAGATTGAGAATGTAAAACAACCTTGATGGTTTTTCAAATATGGGATTAGGCTCTGTAAAAACCTAACAAAATCAATGTACTTCCAATAGAGCTAATGTTCCAAGTGGAGAGTTGTTAAGACATACCATACAGAGTTTTATTTTAGTTTATGTTAATGATAATTTAATTAATAATTATATGAATATGAACAACCAAATGGATAATTATATCTCTGAACTAAAGAGATGAGATACAATAGAGTTTGAATGAGATTACTATGTATATCACTTTATAGATTGAGAATATATTAATTGTGAGAATATGGAATATTTTACAGCTAATGCTTTTTATGAAGATTTAGAGTTCTGAGATAATAGAATATTTAAAGAATGGATTTTATCTAATAAACAAAAACAAGATGTATAATTATAACAAAGATAATCTTTATGTAAATGATACAGTAGAGTGAAAACCTGATAAAGAATATCTAGTATTGAGAGGTACATGAAAGGTAGATAAAAAAGTATATATTAACCATTTAAGAAAGTATATACCAATAAGTGAAGTAACTGATACAATAGAAGAAAGGGAAATAGATTTATTTTGTAACGAATAAGAAAATGAAAGAATTAATTAAAATCCAAAGTGAGTTAAAAGCTCCAAAGGGTCAAAGGAATAAATTTTGAAATTATAACTACCGTTCAGCTGAAGATATACTTGAAGCTGTAAAACCTTTATTAAAAGAAAACAATTGTGTAATGACAATATCAGATGAAATGGTAGAAGTATGAGGTAGAATATATGTAAAAGCAAGAGTTAAAATATATAATGAAGAATGAAATTTTGAAGAAGTAAATTGATTTGCTAGAGAGCCTGAACAACAAAAAGGAATGAGTGAAAGTCAAATAACATGAACTGCATCTAGTTATGCTAGAAAATATGCTTTAAATTGATTATTTGCAATAGATGATAATAAAGATGTTGACACAAATGAACATAAAATAGAATCAGAAGAAAAGGAGAAAAAAAATGTTTATACTGAAAAGAAATTCTTTAACTATGAAGATTTAGTTGAAGTATCAGAAGCATGAAATGTTACAATAGATGAGATATGAAAGATTATAAAACAAGATTGATTTACTGTAAGTGCTAATGCAAAAAAAGCTATAGCTCATTTTGTAAATACATGAGAAGTAGTAAAAGATTTGTTTTTTAATAAAAAGTAATGATAGGAAACAAAGAAAAGGTTTTAGAATACCTAGAAAAAGATAAATGAAGTATTTATATTATAGAAAAACATACTACAAAGGCAGGTAGAACTCTCGCACAAAATAGAACTTTTTACAAAATATTCAAAGGTATCTGAGATAAATTGTGATATTCTAAGGAAACAGTCAAAAAGAATATACTCACAGCATTATTTTGAACTTATGAGTGTAAGATGTTTTGAAAAATACATTTAATACCTAATAAATTAAGCACTACAGAGCTTTCAAAAGAAGAAGCTATAGAGTTAATAACTGGAGCATTAGAATATGCTAAAAAGATAGATGCAGGTATTGAAATAATACCAAGAGAAGTTAATGATTTATACAATAGTTTTAACAATTAAATAAATAATTATGGTTGCAATTTTAATAATAATAAGTATAATGCTTCTAATAGCATTAGCTTTAATATATATAATGAATGAAGTTAATAAAGATTTACAATGGGAGGTAAATAGTTTAGATTTAACTGTACAAAAATTAAACTCTAAACTAGAATTTGTTAGAAGAAAAAATTTAGAATTAAAACATAAAGAATGAATATTAAAGAAGAAATAGATAATAGAATAGAGAAAGAGAATAATGAAAGATTATTTTTAGTAAGATTAGTGCAAAGAAACTTAAAGAAGTATTGATGAAAATATACATGAGTAGAGTTTTCAAAGATTACATGAATCAGTGCTCCTAGTATAAGTAGAATAGCAATGAACATAGAGGTTATGAGTGCTAAACAAGTAAATAAATATATAGAGATTATAGAAAATATAAAGTTTACTTACTTGAAATAAACATTATAATTATATGAGTTTAGCTATTAATTTATAATTATGTGTTATTTAAACTTAAAGAACAATAGTTTTCAATATGATAAAGAACAATGAGAAGATTTAATTGAAGTTGATTATAGTAATGAATATATAAAAAAATTACCATATAGTGAAGTAAAAGAATTAGTGAAAGATTTAGTAATTAAACTTACATATAATGAAAAATAGAAAAGAGTATGATTATATAATTTGAGTAGAAATGAACACATTACAAGATTGAACTGAAGAGTTGGTTTGTCCTGAATACCCAATATTTACACAAATTAATAATATTAAGAAAAAGACATTTGTTGCTCTTAATATGAGTGAATTTGATAAATACCAATCACTAACACCTGAAGGGAAAAAGGAATACTTAAAAACAAAGAAATGATTTGAATTTTAACTAAAACAAAATGAATGAATGAAACTTATTTATCAAAATAATAGATTATATTTTTGATAGAATACCTTGTTTTTTATGAGGACATATATATACAAGAAAATTAAAAAGTTGAGAAGCTATATATCTTAATGGTAATTGACCACTTGTTGAATATACTTGTACTAAATGTGGTAAAAAAACAAAACTTAGTCAATAACTAAATAACTATGAGAGTATCAAATCAATTAAGGATTTTAGCAAATGAATTAGAAAATATTAATGATAATCCTGAACTTAAAAAAAAGGAAGTATGGGATATGAAGAATATAATCAATGATAAATTAATTGATATAATAGATAATGATAAGATTTTTATTGAGTAATTGAATAAATTATGAATAAAGAAATGCTAAAACCTTATTTTGCAGAATGACAAACAGAGGTAGATATAACAGTAGTGTTGAAGTATATAGATAGTAAAGCAATTATAGAATGGAATGCTTCTGTTGAAGTATATGAGAATACAGAAGATTGATACTATATAGGAAATATTTTATTAAAACCTTTAAATTTATATACAGAACAAGAAGAGATTTCACTTTTAAATTTATTACTTAAATTAAAATAATGAAAACAAAACAACTAGCAATACTAGAAGATGAACTAAATAGAATGAATTATATTTTATGAGATACTAAATATTGTTGTTTAACTTATGAAACAATTGATTTAGTAAGAAGTACAATTAATGACCTTATTATTGAAAATAGAATGAAAAAAGAAGACAAGTCTGTATGGCTTTGAGAACATTTACTTTAAATTAAATAACTATGAAATGCTATATCTGCAAAAAAGAAATAACAACTGATAGATATGAAGCTAAATTTGTAAAAACAGCAGAAGCTCATACAGCTTGTGTATTAAAAATACTAGAAGAAGAATACCCTGCATTTGTAAAAATACTTGATAATAAATAACTATGGAAATAATAGCGATTATAGCAGTAATTGTTTTAATATGAAGTTCAGTAATATATGCTTTAAGTAATGATTTAGAACAGGCTATATATTTATTAATATTATGAACAGCTATAAAAATAGAAATGATATGAAATGAGATATTAAATATACTTGATAAATAAAACTATGAAAAGACAAGATATAATAAAAATGGAATATATTAAATTCATAAGAGATATAGATAAACAAATATGAAATTTAAGAAATAATCCTGAAGAAGAAAGTTTTAGTAGATTATGTAATATTGCTAAACAAATATTATTATATGAAGAAGAAAGTTGAGAAAGAATATTTTGACAACTAATTAAATAATTATGAACATAACTGAATTTGAAGATTGGGCAGATAAGAAAAATGATAAATGAGTAAAAGAATTATGAACTTATTTTGAAGATTTTATTTATGTAGATTATAGAAAATGAAAACATAAAATAGATTTTCTTGATAAATTTGTAAAAGTATTATGAGATTATTGGATTTGAGATTGTATGGTAGACGAAGTGATTTGATTTATTAATGATACTGAAACCACATATATTTGAGAAGATTTTTTAGATATTTGTATTAAGAATAAAATATTAGGCGAAGATAGTCGGAATTACTATCATTTTGTATTAGAAAATTCTATGTGAGATAAAATTATGTCTTATGAAGAATGAATAAAACTTTTTACAAAAAAATAACTAAATAACTATGAAAACAAATAAACAACTAATGGAAGAACTACTTGAAGAAAATAATTTAACTGAAGTTCAAAGGAGGTATTTAAAAATAAGACTAAAAGATGAAACCTAACAGATGTAGTAATAGCTTTACTGATAAAAAATGCTCCTGTGGAAAATCTTGAGCATGTAACAACATAACTGTAGAACATATTGAATCATTAACTGATGATGAGATGTTAGATTTAGTATAAAATCTAATCCTTTCTATCAATATCCAATAAATATAGTCTAAAGGCTAGTTGCATACACTATCAAAAACATAGGTGTGTTGGGTATTATAGATTCATGCAATTTGGGATTCAAAACACAAAGTTGCTTTATTTTAAAATATAAATATAATATATAAAACTAATTAAAAAAAATATGCAAGGAATAGATTTAGAGCAAATACTAATAGCAAAGAATGATAAAATAAAAGATGTTAGAACAAAAAGTATGCCTAATGGGGATATTTCTTTACTATTTAAGATAGGTAGAAAAAACCATGAGATAAAACTAGATAATTTATCTTATGAAACACTACAAGCAGATATAAATATTAAAGAAGAATATAAATGGCTAACTGAATATCACAATAAACTAAGAACGGTACAAGCAGAAGTAACAGAAGAATATGCTGATAGAATAAAAGAATACAACAAAGAAGTATGAGATGAAACAGATGAGTTTATGAAAAAGGAAATTGATACTTATTTTGATAACCTAAAGTAAAATGGAAATTAAAGAAGCAAGAGAATTATACAAAGAACAAAATGGGAGATACCCTAGTTCTAAAATGCTACTAGAGAATATTATGAAAAAACTAGATGAATTAACACCTAGAGAAGTAGAGTGAGTTAATAAAGAAGAGCTTATGGCAGATAAAGAGAAAGCAATAAATAATATGGTAACAATAGATAACTTAAACAATCCAACTATAAGAACAGAAGCTCCTAAATGAGTAGTTAAGATGACAAGCAGGATTTACAATATTAAAAAAAGAAATTGAACACTATAATATGGAAACAAGTACCTTGATATGAAAACTATGAAATAAATAATATTTGAGAATGTACAAATACTAAGTTTAATAGAGTATTAAAACTGAACTATACTATGACTTGATATAAGAAGATAAGAGTAAGTAAAAATAATATACCTAAATCTTTATTAGTACATAGACTAGTTGCAGAGCTATTTATAAGAGAGCCAAAAGAAAACGAACAAGTTAATCATAAAAACTGAGTCAAAGATGATAATAGAGTAGAAAATCTTGAATGGTGTACGGCTAGTAAAAATCAAAAACATAGGTATGATGTACTATGACAAGAGTGAAATAATAAATGAAAATTTTGAAAGTATGCTGTGTGTTCTAAAAAAGTAAATCAATATTCTATAGATTGAAAATTTATAAAAACTTGGGGTAGTCTTATAGATGTAACAAGGCAGTTATGAATTTTATGACAAAATATATGAGCTACATGTAGTTGAAGACAAAAAAGTGCAGGTGGATTTATTTGGAAATATTATTAATTATGGCTACAGAAAGGCAAAAAAAAGCAGTAAAAAACCTAGTGGAAAACGGTGGAATTGTATCTAAGGCTATGAGAGATGCTTGATATACTGATGCTACAGCTAAAACACCACAAAAATTAACAGAGAGTGTTTGATTTAAGGAAGCTCTTGATGAATATTGATTAACTGAAAGTTTAATAGTAGAAGCTTTAGTAGATGATATTAAAAAGAAAAAACAAAATAGGAAACCTGAATTAGAATTATGAGCAAAGATTAGATGAATGCTGATAGATAGAAATGAAACAAATATTAATTGAAAAGTAGAATCTAACTTAAATGAATGACAAATGTTAGTAATAGCTAATAGAATATTAAATGAACAATGAAGTAATAAAAGCAATAGTACAGCAAAGTAGGCAAGACCTGCTTTCTTTTTGTGTTTATACAGACCAGTTTTATGAAATAGCACCACATCATGAATTAATAGCAGAGTATCTAGATAAGGTATTAAATGGAGAAATACAAAATCTTATAATAGAAATGCCACCTAGAAGTTGAAAGTCAAGGATTATGCAAGAGTTTATTGCAAAACTATATTGAGATACCCCAAAGGTTGATGTATTATATACAGGGCATTCAATGAGTTTATTAGAATGATTTAGTAGAAATATTAGAAATAGAATTAATGATGATACATATAAAACCTTATATAACACAAAAGTAGCATGAGATAGTTCTGCTGTAAAGAATTGGAATATAGCAAATGGTTGAGAATTTGCTGTTTTTTGAGTATGAGGTTGAATTACAGGTAAAGGTTGAAATATTATGGTAATAGATGACCCTTATTCTAGTAGAGAACAAGCAGAGAGTGAAACAATTAGAAGAAAAGTTAGTGAATGGTATTGGAGTACATTTTTATCAAGAAAACAAGATGATAAATCAAAACAAATAATTATAATGCAAAGATGGAGAGAAGATGATTTAGTATGAGAGATATTAGAAAAAGAATGAGATAATTGGACTGAATTAAAAATACCTGCATTAAATGAAAAAGAAGAAAGTTTTTGGTCTAGTAGATTTAATGCAGATTATTTTATTGATTTAAGAAAGAAAAACCCATTATTTTTTGCTAGTCAATATCAACAAAATCCTGTAAATGAAGAATGAGGTACTTTTATAAGTGATTACTTTACATATTATAATAATAATGAATATAGGAAGAGTGATTTAGAAATAGTAACATTTATAGACCCTGCTATATCAACAAAACAAGAAGCAGACCAAACAGCTATAGTCACTATTGGCTTACATACAAGGAGTAATATGATTTATGTATTAGAAGTTAAAGCAATAAGAGCTGAACCTGATGAAATAATAAATGAAATATTTAGAACAACAGATGAATATCACCCACAAAGAGTTTGAGTAGAGGTGGTGCAATATCAAAAGATGTTAGCTTTAGAAATACAAAAACAAATGAGATTAAGAAATAAGTATTTTGTACTAGAAGAAATTAATCCAATGTGAGAAAAAGAAGCAAGAATTAAAAGTATTTTACAACCTAGATATGCTAATAGAAGTATTTTACATAATCAGTCTACAGAAAAGATTTGATTATTAGAAACAGAATTACTTAAATTCCCTAAATGAAAGCATGATGATATTATAGATAGTTTATCATGAGCTGTTAAAATGTTAGATACTTATGAAGTATGACAATCAGAAGATAATATAATTTTAAATTTTTCAGACCAAATATAATTTGCATTTATAGAAAATAAAGATAATATAAATATATACTTTTTAAGTAAAGAGGATTATGAAAGCAAATTTTCCAGTTAGTGAGGATTTAATTATACAACAAGTCTTAGAAGAAAAAAAACTATGACTTGATTTTGTGAACAATAAAAGAGATTTATTCAGAGAAAGATTAGCTTTATATAATAATATAGCTGAGAATCACCAAAAAATCTATGTAAGATTAATAAGAAGTGTAATGCAAACATTAATGTGATTGTATTACACAGATGAAATGACAGCTACTTTTGCAGGTAGACAATTATGAGATGATGAATATGCAGACAATTTAAACAACTTGGCAAAATTTGACCAAGAAGAAATGTGAATGGATAAAATAAACTATGATGTACAATGGAATAGATTATTTTACTGAGTAGGGATAAGAGTATTTGATTATTGGGATAGTTTTAAGAAAGTTCCAGTTTTTAAGAGTATTGACCCTTTATCTTGGGTGCCTGACCCATTAGGTTATATGTGAAGTGCTAGATTTCATGGATTTGAATTAGAAGTAAATGATAATCAATTAGTAGATGATATTTATTTTAATTTAGATAAAATAACTCCTAGTGAAGCTGAATCAGAAGAAAGAAGAAGAGAAGAAGTAAATAATACAAGAGATTTTAATGATACATGAGTACAATCTAGTGCTAATCCTATTTATTGAATATATAATCATTATACAACAATAAAAGGGAAAAAATATCTTATTACTACAGCTAATGATGATAGTTTAATAATTAGATTTGAGGAAATAGAAGCTGTATATACAGAAGAAAAAGAACATAATATAGAAGTTGAGTTCCCTGTTATATTAAATTTCTATGAACCATTTAAATGAGACCCATTTGGTATATCTATTCCTGATATAATTGAAGATAAACAAAGAAGTCAACAATTATTCTTAAATCTAAATAGAATAAAAGCTGAACATGAAGCTTGGGGAGATACATTCTTAGTAGATACAAATGCTATCAAGAACTTAAATGATTTAAAACAACATACATTCTGACCTAAATATATTAGAGCAAACTTAAATCAGAATCCAAATCCTATCAAAGAAGTTCAAAGAGGTCAAGTTAAGCCTGATGCTTATAATATGCCTAATATTATATCACAACAAGCTACAAGTGATTTATGATTAGATGAGAGAAGTCTTTGAGTAAGTCCTGATTCAAGTCTTACAGCTACAGAGAATCAAAGAACCCAAACTAATGCAAATATTAAGCTTCTTTTAAATTCAAAAATTAATAGTTGGGGAGAAAAAGAATTTTGGAGATTATGGTTGAGAAGTTATTATGAATTTTTTGAATTTAAAGATGAGAAGAATATAAAACTACAAAATGCTTTTGGTAATGTTATACAAACTATTAAAAGACCTGATATATCTACATGATATAATATAGATATTAGAATAGTAAGTAAATCACAAGAAGCTGAAACAAAAGAAAAAGATAAAATTGCATTATTAACTATAGCTGATTTAGTATTACAAGACCCTGCATCTGCTAATATTAGTAAAACATTTGCAAAAAGACAGATTGCAAAAGCTCAAGGTCTTGATAAGGAAAAAATATCTGTTTTATTTCCTGCTAGTATTGAAGAACAACAAGCTAAAATGGATTTAGAACTACTTAATAGAGATATAGAACTAGAAGAACCTGATGATTTACAAGCTGACCAACTTACTTATTTAGTTATATATCAAAAAGGTATGGATACTAAAGCTAGAGCTAAAGCAATAGAAGTAAGAAAGAATTTATATATAGCAAGTGGTCAATCACAAATACCACAACAACAAGAAGTTAAATGATTTGGACAATGAGCAGCACAAGCAGCACAAATAGCAGATAAATCTAATGTAGCTACACTTGCTGATGTAGTTGCATAAAATTTGGTTAGGGGTTGCTCCCTGTAATTGAATTATAATGTAATAGATTATAAGTCTTCCATATAATTTATACTATTACTATAAAATTATGAAGTTAAATATAAAAGAGTGAGATATATATTGAAGATTAATTATAATTAAAGAGATATATTGAAAAAAAAGAAGACATTTTGAATGTGAATGTGAATGTTGAAAAAATAAAATAATATTATTAGAAAGTTTAAGAAATTGAAAAACAAAAAGTTGTGGTTGTTTACAAAAAGAATTAGCTTCTTGAATACAGACACATTGAATGAAATGAACTAGAATATATAGAATTTGGAGATGAATGAAAACTAGATGTTATAATAAAAACTCTTCTGCTTATAAGTATTATGGAGCAAGAGGAATAGTAATTTGTAATAAATGGTTAAACTCATTTGAAGAGTTTAGAAATGATATGTATGATAGTTATTTAAAACACTTTAAAGAAAATAATTGAGATACAACTATTGATAGAGTAAATGTAAACTGAAATTATAATAAAGAAAACTGTAGTTGGCAAACAATAAAAGAGCAAAATAATAATAAACAAATACATTATGAAAGAATTAACAAGAGAACAATTATTAATTAGTGAATTATTGAAGCTAGAGCAATCAGAAGGGTGGAAGCATATAGTAGATGTCCATAAGAGTGAAAAGAAAGCTCTTATGGAGCAGATAATGGCTATAAATCCTACTAATGATGAAAAACTATATAGTGCTAATGATTTATCAAGAAATATGATTTTATATATAGATTGATTAATTAACGCTCCAAGTGTTTTAAAATGAGAATTAGAACCAATGATAGAAACACAAACTCCAAACCTATAAAGGTAGGAGCAAGTAAATAAGGGTAGCTCCCTTGTCTATTTGCAAACTATTTTGATAGTAGCAGATGAAAAACTGCATAATAAACTTAATTCTTAATCCAAAAGAAATGACGGATATAAATAGTGAAAATGGACACATAAATCCATTAGAGTTAGATGATGAAACTATTAGTACAGAAGCTACATTAGAGTGAGCTGAGTGAGCTACTTCAAGTACAGAAGAAGCAGCTAATAAGCCAAAGGCTAACAATTTTAAGAAAATCTTATCAGAAAAGAATGCAGCATTGAATAAAGTTAAAGAGCTAGAAAGCAAATTAGCTAATTCTGAGTTTTGAGAAGAAAAGGTTGAGGCAATGATACAAAGTGCTATGGCAAATGCTAGAGCATCTACAATTAAAAATACTGAAAGAGAGGCTTTTGTTATGAATTATTGAGATGCTAAAGTTGAAGCAATAGAAGCTGTATTAGAACAACACCCTAGTCTATCTTATGAACAAGCTGCAAGAATGGAATGATTAGAAACTCCTAAAAACTCAAATCCTAATAGATTATCGTTTTCAGGTAATACACCTGCAAGTTTGAAACAATCAAAGACTGTAAATGATTTGAATGATGCTGACTTAAAGAGTGCTATGACAGAAGAATTAAAATGATTAGGATTTGGGAGATAATCCCTATCTGTAAAGGGATATGCTAATTACTAACTTAAAATTAGTTATTCTTTTGGTCAGGGTTGCTCCTGTAATTGTATTGTAATGTAATAGACTACAATACTCCCATATAATTTTATACTATTACTATAAAACTATGGAAACACAATATAAAACTAGAGATTGACACAGAACTACAAGATTTGCTTATAAAATATATCAATTCAGAAAAGAATGTTATGAGTGTTGAACATTAGATAATATTCAAGTTCATCATAAAGACCATAACCCATGAAATGAAGATAAATTAAACT
>Ga0233412_10000677_pt1 | contig 19259 bp, 15 predicted proteins | sample Na_anoxic_4_MG_FD_180667 | JGI IMG/M metagenome (GOLD analysis project Ga0233412, IMG submission 180667) | Seawater microbial communities from Saanich Inlet, British Columbia, Canada - Na_anoxic_4_MG | ecosystem: Environmental > Aquatic > Marine > Inlet | place: Canada: British Columbia...
AGACAGACTTGAACGATGACTTGATGACGGATGTTTTATTCCAGTCGTTAAGTAGGATTAAAGATTTTGCGTCTTCGTTGAATGAAGGCGAGAAGTTCCTGTTTAGTGAATTCCTTACTCAACGACAAAAGCTTGGCATTGAGGAAGAAAAATGCGAAGTTATGATTGAATACCTTGGTGTCGAAGAAGATGAAGAGGATGAAGTCGTAGAGGAAAAAGAATCTAAGAAGGGTCGAGGCCGTCCCAAGAAAGACAAGAACGCTGAAAAGTAAACAAATCACTAACAGTAAAGGGACTACCTAATGGCACCTGCATTACCTACAAGTTTTATATATGAGATACGATTGGACATTATAGATGAAAATTCTTACTCTGATGAAGAGATTAGAACTTTTGCCCGTAAGTCAATAACTCTTGTAAACCCGTTAATCAACGGGAGTGTTGTGATTACTGATGGTACATCAGTTTGGGACTACTCTATCTCTGGTAATGAGATAGAGTATTCGGATTTCTGGGAGATTGTTAAATTATCTACTGTGTATAGTATGCTTAAGAACTATAAGAATAAAATGATAGCAGAAGGCATCGGCGCATCGGTAGGTATTGGTTCAGAACGTGTAGACACAAAGACCATTTTAATAACTGTAAAAGAAGATATTGCAATGTACAAGTCCACGTTGAACCAGAAAATACTTGCGTACAACTTAGCCCATACCGATGGTGTCTCAGTTGATTTATACACTAGAAGGATATCATGGTAGATTACACTAAATTTTTAAAAAATGCTAGAAGTAAATACTTACCTACAGTATGTTTTAATGTTCAGCTACCTCCTATTAAGGAAGACTGCACCTGTACGTCAGGTTCAGATTCTGTGTTATCCATTGTGAATTCCCCACTTGATTATTGCGCAGAATGCGATAACAGAGGGTACGTAGAGACTAAAGTTCAACATGATATCACAGGTACCATGGTGGATTTTGCATCAGACAGCCTACAGCAGAAGAATCAACTTACAGAAGATGAGGCTTCTATGTTTGGTCGTCAGGCGTATGTCATACATGCTAATCTTGATGAGTGTGCTACAACTTACTATAACCGTGAGAATTGCTTCGACATAGCAAAGCACGTTGAACAAGATGGCGTTTTATATAAAATATTTGCTGTGAATAAATCCACACTATTAGGTCAGGTTCGTGTTGTAATTTATAAAAAGAATTAGGAGAATATTATGAGTAGGGATCATATCAATAAGGGAAGAGACAGGGTTGTTTTTTCTCAAGGTAATGACAGGGCTTTAAACGCTGAGACAGGCAAAGCAATCAAACATGTCATGGAAGTCATTGAGCGTTACACAGACTATCTAGACCTTGATGATGACAGAAAAGCTGTAGTTCGTGACACAGTTCTAAACCAAATAAACGGTATTGTTAGAATTGCGAAACACAAGCAGACAATGGTGTTTAATAAAGGCTAAATAATGGCAAGACCTAGAGTAGGTGGTCGTTCTTATGTTTCTTTTATTGTTGATAACTCAGGGATAAAAAAGGGATTTAGAGAGTTTGCTTCACAGCTTGCCTTAGAAGTTTCTAAAGAAATAAAGAGCACCCAGACACATAATAAGATCCTTAGCAACGTGGATAACAGACTGAAGCAGAAGTACCCAGGTAAGTCTGGACGAATCACTGCTATCATGTCTGCAATGCGCATTGGTAGGGTCGTTAAACAGATTCCACACTCTGAGAGTGTTGGGATAAACCCTTCTGCTGGAATACGCAGAGCGGGTGTAGGTCTGGTAGGTAGGTCAACTGGTAAAGATGTTAGAATGTCCTTAGTCTCTATAAAGGCTATGAATGAACGTACTAGGATCGCTACCCTTGATGCTAAGTTTAGACCTAGACATAAAGCTAGTTTTTCCGACCCTAGGAATCCTAGGAAGAGGATTGGTTCCCCTTCCAGTTACAGGTATTCCTTGTGGTCTATATTAGAACGTAGAAACAAAACCTCATATCCTATTATAGGATCACAACGTCTATTAGCTTTTACAAAAGCCAGTGACGGATATACTAAGTGGCACAGACCTCGTAGTGTTATGTGGAGGACAACAAAAGCTTCTACACACGCAAACTATCTCTTGAATAATGCAAGAGAAGTTTATGATGAAGATAAACGTAAATTCAAACGTGCAGTGGAATCAGGTGTTGTAAAATACCTCACAACAAAATCGAGGTTTAGATTATGAGACTATATGATTCTACTGACTATGGTATTGACCTTCTAAGTGAAATCTCTCTTGGTAGGTTTTTAGCAGGCAATCTAGACGATCATGGCTTTTATGTAGTTTACAGACCAGACGGTACAACCGCTGTGAATGTAATCTCTGGCTATACTTGGCTGGATGACCCAGAGCGACACGAAGTCGTTCGCAGATCTGATTACACAGATTATAGACACCAAATTCCTTTGCCAATAGTGTCGTATGATTTTTTGTCAGACAATAATATCTCTCTAGAATTAGGTTCTCAAACTAAAGTTAAAAACTATGTATTGTCGATAATTGTAACTGCTGAGAATAAAGCACAAGTTACGAACCTTGCCGGATATTTATCACATATGCTTGAGATAACTGAGATACCAATTGAAAACTACAATGTAGACACATATGACAAAATTGGTGTTTTATATAGTGAGAATATAATTACAACAAGAGATTTTAATGTTTTCACAGAAACAAATATCGCAAATTATTACTCTATGGCTATCACTTGTGATATGTACGCAGAGTATAATAACGATTTTCAACTTAAATAAAATAGGAGGCTTATAGTGAGTTACGGAAGTAAACCTAATGAAATAAGGCATCCAAAAGCGGCACTACTTGCAGAAAGTTACGTTGTCCAGAGAATTCAAGCTCTTGGGTATACTGCGGATCTGAACTCTGAAGAAGTGAATCAGCTAACCGATGCAAATATTGTAGAAGTTGTTGACTCTGCTCCTACTGTATCGCTTACGATTGACACAAATGATTTTGGTTCGATCAACTTAATCAACATACTCGGTGGTTACCTTACTAAAACTGAGAACTCTAACGTCAATGATGGAACTGTCACTGATGTAGATCTTAGTGAAGTAGGTACTGACTTTGTAGTTGCAATTCAGGAAGGTACATCTGGTGTTGCCAGATCCCTTTGGTTTAATAACTGTTTCATTGATAGTATATCAGGTACCTATCAGGTAGACGGTTTTGCCGCAGAATCCATTTCTATGTCCGGGTCTTCGCAGACTTGGTATTTGAATGGTTATGCTGGTGCTAGATCCAATGTGTGTACTTTTTCTTCTGATGTTATTCTTACTGCTGGTGTTACTGCTGGTAAAGAGATTACTCTTACAGAAGATGGTATTGAATTGTCCAGTGCTTATTGGAACGTAGGTGCTGATAAGGATATCTCCGCTGATGGTGGTTACACCTTTAGCAACGATAAACGTTACCGTGTTATTAGTACGGAAACAGTCACATACCCAGTAATTGATAATGAAGATGCTTCACCTGTTGGTGGAGTTAAAGAAGGCGAAATTGAGCTTGTTATGTGGGACTCTGCTCTTGATACCGAACCCGGTATCGGTACAGCAGGAGCCGCATCTACTAAGGCTTTACGTATTCAGAATATTGATTACGAGATTTCGTATGATCGTGAAGACCTTAAGCAGTTGTACACAGGTACATACTACAAGGGTCTTAATGACACGAACATTACAGCTTCACTCTCTGCGATTGATTCTGATCTTGAGATGTGGGCTTTGGCTACTGGTAACTATGATAGATGGGCGGCTCCTTTGTCTGACCTGTCCTCCATGAGTTTAGCAGATTTCCAGAGCATGAGTACTTTGCAAGTACGTATTGATGTGTTTAACACTAAGGACCATTTGCTTCACGCATCTGGTACATTGCTAAAACAGATTTACTTGTTCGATGGTAAGGTCACCTCCGTTGGTGACTCAAGGGACGTGCCCGGACGAGGCACACAGACTTTTGACATTAGTTTTAAGACTGCCGCTTATCACGGTACAGGTAATGTAGGACGATAGTTTACGGGGGGTGGGCAACTGCCCCCCAATTTAAAAGGTAGGTAGGAACATGAGTGATGCAATCGAAAAGATTGAAGTAGAGAAAGAAAATGAAGAGCTTTTCAGGACTGTAGCTCTTAAAACTAAAAACTTTGTTTATACTGAGGAGAATAGTGGGTTTGAAGAAACTATTATGTTTAAACTTCCCACTATGCGTCAGAAAGAAACAGCAAATTTAATGTTTTCAAAGGTCTACGGTAGATTACTGCAAGACCCTGATTACATGACCACCAAGCAACTCTTAGAAAATGCGAAAGCTAGAGACTTGTGGTCAGACGCAGATGAAGAACGATTCAGTGAGATGGATACTGAAATCATAGAAGCTAAGGAAAAGGTTTCTGAAACTCCTTCTGCGAAGAAAAAGGACAAATTAAATAAAGAGCTTGTCTCTTTAAGGGATGAAAAGTTTAGGTTAGCTTTGCGTTTGAGCCAGATTACATCGAATTCGATTGACAATTTGGCTGAGACTTCTCGTACAGAATATATGATTGTTAATTGTATCTTTTCTGTAGATGAAGATGGTAACGAGTCTCCTTTGTATAAAAACAAGGAAGAGTTATCTAACGAGACAGATCTGACTAAGCTTGAACGAATTCTCCTGGATGCCAGATCTTTCTGGTCTGGGGAGGGTTTGTCGGATTTTTTACACTTAGACGACTAGCACGAGATCGCTTCGTGCAGTTGAAATGGGCTGAGAGTAAAAGATCAGGAATCCCCATGTTCCCTATTAAAAACGCTTCAGAACTATCAGATACTCAATCGTTATTTCTACATTGGATAGAACTATACGATTGGGTATTTTCTTTGCCCGATAACGAACGCCCCAATGATAGGGTCATCCATGATGATGTTTCTTTCGATGTGTGGCATAAAAGTTTTCTTGCAAAGCGCATGAGTGATTCAAGAGGGTCGTCTGCTAGTGGCAAATCCGCAAGTAGCCATGATCATGTAATTAATTTCGGATAACGGAGAATAACAATGGCAAGTAGCTCAATTTCAAATTCATTTGTAGTAACTGGTATATTTAATGCGACTACTATGATAGCTCAGGTGAATGCCGCCTTAGCTAGAATAGACACAAGCTTAACTACATCATTCGCTAGAATTGGTACCAACATCAATTCCGCTATTAACCAAGGTACAGGTGCCGCTGTATCTAACGTTAGTGGTATTGGTACTGCTATGCAGAGGGTTGGCCAAGGTAGTGGAACTGTAAATAGAAACTTAGCGAATACCAATAAAGAAGTGAACGCAATCAATAGTGGTATCCTAACAGCCGTTAAAAGGGTTGTTCTTTGGGGTGCCGCTTCTAGACTTGTGTTCAACTCTTTCCAGAAGATAAATGATTCAATACAAGACACCATAAGGCTTAATAAACTGTTAGTTGATATCCAAAAGATTAGACCCACAGGTTTTAAGGTATCCGCAATTAAAGCCAACGTGCTTAAATCTGCTATAGACTATGGTGTGGCTTTTGAAGAAATTGGAGAGACTCAGAGATTATTCTTCCAGCAAGGTTTTAAAACTAATGAAGTACTGGCTCTGTCTCAGGCGCAGTTACTTGGAGTTGCGGCTTCAGGTCTATCTGCTACTGAGTCTATGGAGCTTTTGATTAGTGCTATGTCTGTGTTTGGGAGACAGGCCAATGAGGCAGTCTTGATTCTTGATAAGCTTCAGCAAGTGCAAGCCAACTTTGCCATTGGAACTCAGGATATAGCGTCAGCTATGCGTAGAGTTGGTCCAGTGGTTGAAAGTGTTGGTGGCAACCTTGATAATCTTATTGGTATCATCACAGCTTTGAAGACTACTACACGTAAGTCTGGTGAGTTTATTGGTACAGCTTTATCGACTATTTTCTCAAGGGTGTTTACTCCTACTGGAGAGAATGCTCTTAGGAAAGTCGGTGTGTATATTAATGAGTCTGCGTTAGCAATTAGACCTCTTAATGACATTCTTGATGAAGTGGCTGTTAAGTGGGAAACGTTGAATAACGTTGAGAAGAAAAACCTGGCTTTGGCCTTAGGTGCTCGTCGTAGATTCCCTCAAGTTCTCGCTTTGTTTGACAGTTATAGTATTGCAACAGAAGCCGCCGCAGTTAGTGCCGAATCTTTTGGTGCGGCTATTATTGCACAGGAGAAAGAATTAGGTTCTATCTCTAGGCAAATGTCAATTCTTACTGAGACTTCTCGTGCTTTTGGATTGTCCTTCTTAGAGGCTATGTCTCCTTCAGGTGATTCAGACCAAGATCTCAAACAAACCATTAAGGTATTTCAAGACTTCTTTGGTTTCTTAAATACACACAAAAATACAATAGCTAATACACTTAAGGTTACAGGTGTTCTCGCAGGTATCATAGCTGTGGTGCCCGCTATTAGAGGTGTGTTTTTATCGTTAAGTGCGCTACAGGTTTTAACCGTAAGGGCTGTCAAGCCAACAGTTACACTTGCCGCCTCTGTTATTAACATGGGTAGATCTCATATTACAGCAGTAAAGCAAATAGCTTCAATGAATGTCGCCCTTGCTAAGGGTACAGCTACAATGTCAGCTTACAGATTTAGTGTAATTAATACATCTAAAGCTTTATCTGTTCAGGAGCTTGCCGCTAAAAAAGCAACTGTAGCTACTATTTCATGGGGTGCCGCTATGCGGAATGCTATCCCTATCATAGGTACTGTTGTAGCAGTGCTTAGTACACTCTTTATTCTAAATAAAATAAAAAATACAATGGAAGATACTTCTATTGCCACAAAGGATATGACCGATACCTTTAAGGGAATGGGTGCGGCTTCTGATGAACTTAAAAAATCATTACAGGAATACTATGCTGTATCAAAACAGTTCCGATCCGTTGGTGGCTCAGATGACTTCACTAAGTTCAACAAAGTTGTAACAGAGTTTAAGAGATCTGGGGAAGACATAAGTGCATTTAGGTTTAAAGACTTAGCCTTCACACTAAAAGAGATGGGTTTTGAGGCTGGCTCTGCTGGTGAAGAACTGGCTAAATTAAACACTGTTATAGGCTTTATGAAATCAGTCCGTGGTGGGGCTGGTAGAGTCTTAGAGAAAATGACTGAAGATATTAATGGTGTTACTAGTGAGTTGTTACAGTTCTCTAGTAGCCTAAACAGAATCTCAGATGCAGGTTTTGAGCCTAGAATTGGTCTGTCTAATGTATATGACGAATTGTTTGGAGATTATAAGGGTAGAGAAAAAGATATAAAAGACAGCTTTGCTAAAATTTACTCAGCTATAGACAACCCTGACTTACATAAAACAGGACCATCTATTGATATCCTCTCGGATAGACTAATCGGAGGTTCTGATGGTTTACTTAAAGACCTTCAGGAAAATTATGGAGAACTGGGCCAGTTAGTTGCCAGAAGGTTTGTTGAAAACCTTGGGTTATCTCTTAGGTCTGGTCAAGTCCGTGGTGTGTACTCACCGGATATGTTCTCTCCTAAAAAACTAGCTGAAGCTTTTGAGACAGCCGTATCTGAAGCAACAAGTCCAGATGTACTGGAAAGAGCATTACGACAGAACTTAATAAAGTCTAAGATTGATATCTTTGAGTTTTTAAGAACTAAAGATTCTGAGGGTATTACCTCAGGATTAAATGATCAAATCTTAAAGTTGCAGTTAGGAGCACAGGGTCTTCAAGAGAAATTTAGTCAAGACTTCTTGAGTAAATACACAGAGGATCTGGTAGCACTTAGAAACGCTATGTCTGTTGCATCTGATGGTACAATTGACTTGGCTAAAAAGATGACTAAGTTATATCTTAGCTCGTTGCAGTACTTAAAGAATACAAATCTTTTAGGTGTTAGCTTGCAAAAGGCTACACAAAAAGCACTAGTGTTTGGTCAGTCTTTGCCTCAAAAGCAGTTGAGTGTTTACAACAAGCTTATTAAAGAAGGTCTTGATGTTCTGTCAGAGATAAGAACACTTAACACACTGATTAAAGCTAATGAAGAGCATGAGAAAACTTTACGTGCCAGTGCCGCCGCAATCCAAGCATTCTCACTTATAAAGTTAAAAGATAATGTTTTAGCTCAAAAACAAATTGATCTTGCAGACAAAACAAGACAAGAAACTGTAGACCTAAAGGCCGCAGTAGATGACCTTGGTGGTAGTGAGGGTGACATAACTAAAAAGATAGAGTTGCAAGTAATTGCGGCTAAGAACCTACTTGCAGTTATAAGAGCCTCCACTGATGCATACAAACGTGGTACTGATAGTGTTAAGTTGTACAGCAAAGATATGTCCGCATCTATTAAGTTAGCTGAGAAGTATGCAAAAGCTCAGATTAAGATAAACAAAACAGTTGCTGACACTAGAGATAGTGGAGACAGGGCTAAGTTATTACAAAACGAAATTGATGTAATCCGTGAAATTGCTAATATTCAGTTCCAGACTATACGTGCTAGGATTGTGGCTTCAAAACAAGAGTATAAGGAAGTAGTCTCTCTTATAAACTTAAAGAAGCAGTCAGAGCAGATAGGCAAAGACGATCTTGAAAATATTCAAAAATTTACTGGAGTATATGATGCACTGTCTACTTCAAATGAGAAGTTGCTGGATAAAGCTTCTCGTAAGCATGATATTGAGCAGAAGGGTCTTCTCACTCAGCAGTCTAGGCTGAAGCTAGACCTGCAACAGCAAGAGTCCTTGGCTATACAGACTGCATATATGAACGAACTCAAAGAGATTCAGGGAGATATTAACAGCCTTGCGTCTAGTTACGCAGGCGCATTCACTGATGTACTTAGAGATGTTGGAGAGTTAATTGGTAAGCGTGGAGCATTGAGAGATGTGATTAGCGGATTTGCTGATGCTTATGTTGACTCTATCTCGTCGTCTATGGAACGTGGGCTTACTGAAGCGTTCAAGGGTATCTCTGCAAACACTATTGGAAGAGATATTGAGGAACTAGAGAAAAAGATAAAGAGTGAGCAGACAAACCAGACTAATCAGGCTGTGTATGACGCTATCCTTAGTGGTCATACCGTTGGTGGTAGAATCGCTGGTGATTATATCACCCAAGCCTTTAGAGATGGTGCTTCTCACTTTGCAAGTATTAATGTGGCAGTTCCCACTACCACTACTACTTCAGGTCAGGTGTTGGGTGCTGTGTCCCCTTCGGTTACCAGTGCTACTCTGACACAATCTCCAGGATACCAGCAGATAAGTGAATTGAATAGTTCAGTTGCAGATCTAGAAGGTGGCTTTAAGAACTACGCCTTGGAATCCAAAGATAATGCTATAGAGGTGGCTAAGGCTGACTTAGCTTCTGCTAAGGCTACCCAGTTCCTTAACAGTACTATGCAGGTTGTCGGTAATGCTATCGGTCAGCTTGTTGGTGGTGGTGGAGTTGGAGCTAACCTTGGTGCTGGTGTTGGTGGATCACTTGGAAGCATCCTTGGTCCTGTCGGTGGTATGGTTGGTAGTATTGTTGGTGGTATCTTCGGTGGCTTCTTTGATAAAGATCCTGTAGAGGAAGATGTTAAAGAAGATCCAGTATTGGCCAAGGCTAGTATAGATGCTATCACAGAAAACACAAGGGCATTAATCCAGAACTCACAGAGTTTCGACTTTATGAAAAGATTGATCAATGCACCGTCTAATTATATAGGACCAGCTACAGCATCCCTTGGTGGTGGCTACCCTGCTATAACTGTGGAGATTAATGCTCCTGTAGGTAATGAAGAGGCAGTGGCTACTGCCGTAGGTAATGCAGTTGCTAAAGTATATAGTAACGATGAACGTCGAATAGGAAGACGAGGTTAACTATGGGAAGGTTCTTTTACGTTAATAACGTAACTGGTAGCGATACAAATGGTGGTAATAACATTTCATACCCCTATAAGTCTATAGATAAGGTTATAGATGAGATTAATATTAGGGGTGTTCCGGGGGACACCATTCGTATCTGTTACTCAGGAACAGATTATACCTATGCCGCAAAGTCTCTTATACAAGGTACTTTCACTCAGGGTAATAGCTGGGATGAAGGAGAGTATTTTACAATAGAAGGGTATGACCCTGCGGGCGGCACTAATAGACCTAAGTTATTGGGTGGTCATGGTAATATGTCTTCTTCAATTCTTGGGTTTTCTGTTGACGCTGATTATTGGTTAATAAGAGATTTCTACTTTTACACTCCTGGTACTAACCTTAGTTGGTCAGCGCACCATATTAATATTAGTTCATCTTTAACTGATGGAGATAAATATTTTAAGGTTCGTAATTGTTACTTTGAGGGTAAACATAATTTACTATCAACAGACCATCAGCATGGTATTTATATTGTTGGTGGTTCTAGGGTCCATGTTGATGCACAGTTTAATGTGTTTAAGAACCTAGATTATGGTGTTCGTATGTATACATCTCTTCCTGCGGGATTAGGTGTTAACATCCAGCATAATATATTTGTTAATGATAGTTACCAAATGGAGAACATATTCTATCTTAGTCAGGTAGGAGATGCTATTGACTTCACATTTAGTAATAACACATATTTGGGATTTGGACCAACACAATATGATGGTTACGCTTGCAGAGTTAATAATGGAGAGTTAACAGGTGACATTAACTTTGAGATACAGAATAATTTTGTATACTGGGTAAATTACGCTTTCAGAAAGGTTATCACAGGTGCTTTAGACTCCACTCTGCATGAGTTTGTTGGCTACAATACTTGGGGTAGAGTTAACTCTGTATCAAATGGTTACTACGGTGATTTTGATGCGTTTGAAACTGAGTCTAATTATAGGGCCACAGGTGATTATAATGTACATGCCACAACTAGCAAAGATGATTACACAACATGGTTTGCAGATTATGGCAGTCAAACGTATTTCTGGACTGAAACTGGGTGGATTACCACATATGATTTAAGACCTATTGGTATTGAGATGACGGGTACTATGGAAGATCCTATAAATGGACTTCGTGGTGCTATTAAGTATTCTGGTGTTTATAAAGATACTACAGTAACTACTAATCAAGTAGTGGAAATATCTCCGTGGTTATACGCAACTACTAACGATGTAACTTTTAGTTATGACACTGAGTATGGGTTACGTGGTTTTTCTGCATACACTTTTGATTTAGGGGATTCTTCAGCACATGATTTTTCAAACTTTGGGTTAACTACAGATCATACAGCTAGATTTGATTCCTATACATACAAAACAGGTAGTTATCATATTAAACATACCGCCTTATGTTTTATGGAAAATGATATTTATGATACGACTTACAATCTTGAGTGTCAGACAGAGTGTAGGTCGCAAGGTCCTAGTTTAGATGTTACATCTACATCTGTAGAATTTGATAATTTACAGAAAGAATTGGTTGTCCTTGGTGGAATACTTTCTGGCAGATATACTATAGAATTACGTGTTATAGACCCTAGGACAAAAGCAAGATCTAGTTGGTTCCCTGCTTACGATTATGTTATACCATAAAGGAAATTAAATGTATACAAATTTTAAAATGGAATGGTTATACCCACATGCAGGTGATTATTATGTTTCTATTATAGGCTATGGAACATCGGATGCTACACTGTTTATGGTTGATATAAAAGGGGATTCTAATTCTTTCTTTTACACATTACAGCCAACTGATTTAACTAGTGGTACTATTGCTAATGATTTTTGGGTTTCAGTACAAGGTGCTGGAGATTTAACTGGAACATGTGATGTATCTTTAATGGCCGTTATGGATGAAACTGTTGGTCAGGCACAACTTGTTACATCATATGAAACGTATGTTAGTGGATCTATATTAGACTTAACAACTAATCATTCAGTTTCTGTTGACAGAACAGAGTTTTATGGTACACCTGGAAGTCAAATATTTTGGGAGTCTCATGATGTGTCTGAATCTGCAGATGCCACTAACCCTTTATACTCCTATGATAATCAGAGTATTCTTACATCTACGCTGATTACTATGGACACTACAAACGTGTTTAAACTTGTACGAGATACTTCAGCTACATATGGTGGTATAGATGGTACTGTTTTCGTAAAGGTAAAATCATATACTGACCCTATAACTGATATATATTGCTACATAGATAGTACCAATACACCAGATACTACTGGTAGTTATTTAGGGATGTTTTCTAAGTCAGAGTTGTCGTCAAGTAACATAACCACAAAAGCTTTTGTTATTGACTCTACTATGATGGATGTTATAAATGAAAACAAGTTTCTAGGAACCACTTTAAAGCTAGTTACTAATCAGAATATTATAGACAGTACTATACAGTACCATGACTCTTTTGTAGTATTTAACAGAACTGTAGACTCCACAGTATACACTGATCATTCAGTGGACGTTGTAGATAATACAACTCCCATTATATGGCGTGAGATTACAACAATCAATAAGGTTAAGATAAATAGTGGTAAGGTATATGTATTTGATTATTACACACCCGGAAGCTGGTGGCAATTTGATGGTTTAAATAAGTATACTGTAGATGATTGGAATTACTTAGAGAATATTGCACAAAACTTTGGAAGGTTTTTTCATTCACCATTATATTACGATGTACAGTCTCCATATGTAGGACATCTAACTATCATAGCTAAGGCTAATGGTACTATAGATATATACGAAGATTGCCCTGATAGCTCTACTATTATTACGTATACAAATAACGACACAACTACATTATCCGGTTTCGAGTTATGTAATAACCTAGGTGATAATCTACAATTATACTTACCTAGTATTTCTCCTGATGCTTTACAGATGGATGGTACTTATTGGAGGCTGAGTTCGTTTATTAAAAATGACTCCACACTTACTTTTAATTCTTACTATGATTCTGGTGGTGTTTACGTAGAATGGTATGACCAAAGTAGGATGCATCCATTCTCGACAGATGCTACATTTCATGTTATGTTCTATGGGAAGAAGGCTTAAAATGGCATTAGGTTGGAATTTTTATAATCTTAATAATTTAGGGAACTATAATAATAGGGTTATTGTAAAAAAGTCAAATAAGATTGACAAATTTAATTATTTAGGAATGCAAAGGCACGTAAATAATATTACTGATACCTTGTTTTTACCACTATCTAGAGGTATTAGACAACCAGCTTTATATACTGCATGTATACATTTTGACACAACAGATTCTACTTTTTATATATCTAAGGGACCACAAACATCTAGTAATTTTATAAGTGGAGTAAGCCAGAGTTTTACAGTTAATTCACTTGACTACGTAGACCTTACAATAAATGAAAACTTGGTGGCCAAGGCTGATATAGACCCTTTATTTTTTGCGCACAACACTTCAAATATACTTACTTACGAATATGGTGAAATACCTTTTCCCCGTGTAGGAAGTTTGATAAGAGGCTCAACGGATTTAACTTGTAGGGTATTCCTAGAAACTGGTAAAGATGTAACATGGGATAATATAGAGATTCCCACACCATCTTTATGGGAGGGCTTATCTTTTAGTATAGAGGGTATTTTCCAATCTCTACTTGATAATACTGATACACACTTCTTTACACCTGGGATTCCTTATTTTGAACAGGATGGTGGGCATCGTGGTGGATCATTTATTATTCTAACAGGATATACGTATAGTGACTTGCTTCCTGATAGTTCTCATACATTATGGAGTTCTAAGATTAAGGCAAGATATCAACTATGGGACTTTGATACATCAACCTCTTTAGGAGATTATAATTATAGTGATTGGGAGGCATCTTATACTTCTGGATTACATCTTTCACGAATGGACAACCTTGTTCAAAATAATTATTATAGAGTAGAGGTTGGTATAAACGCTGAAATAGGCCCAGACAATTTTGATTGGGAATACGTGGCTGTTATGTATTCTGGTACTAGCGGGGATGACGAACCAGAGTTTGGGGAATAATATGGAAATTACAAATGATCTTACTAATGTTTTTAATTTTAAGGGTAGTGACGGATCGGGTGTAAGTAAACACTTGCCGTTTGATTTTATAAAGTCTACAGATTTTAATGATCTAGCAGAGATATTTAATAAAGTCAGTTGGGCATCAGGCTATCAGGCATTGTCTGATGAGGGACACCTTAGTTACTTTTATGGTAATATAGTATTTAGATCTATAGATACTACAATTAGTGCATTACTTAATACTACATACAGTACTTATGGTCTTAATATTATAGCGGACACAACAGATGCCACAACACCTAATTATATAATGGATGTTAGTAGTTACTTACTTAGTATACCTTTAAATGATGATCTTCTGTTCGAGTCATTCAATCCTACTGTTAAAATGTCTATAATTACTGATGATTCCACATTGTATCCTTATAGACCTCAGATTCATAGTTTTAGTTATAGTGATGGTAAGGTTCTAAACTTTTACTTATATAACTGCTATACAGGAGCAGTGATGAACACAACAACATTTGACGCTTTATCTGATTACGCTCTTGGTATTCAAATATATGGGACTAGAGTAGTAAAGGTAGATGATTTATAATGTATCATAATTTTAAATTCATAAGCTCAGATAGTAGTATCACATTCTTTGGTTATAACCCTACATCTGTATCCTTTGGGAGAAAGAAGAGATCTACTATTGAGGTGTTAGATAGTATACAAAAAGTACATTATCAAGATACAACAACAGTTATTGGAAGTTTTTTATGGGAAGCTATTCCTACAGCAAAGAATTCTTATTATAATCAAATACTTGGGTTGGCTGGTAAGTCTGGTACTTTATATACAAGTGCGTTCCCTAGATTAGTGGGCAGAAAGAATCTAATAAGAAAAAGTACTGCATTTTTTGATACTGACACATGGGTTCTAGGATGTGATGGTGATTTATACTCAGACGGTACAACGTTATCTCCAGATGGTATTAGTCTAGCACACAAGATAACAACAGGTGCTGCTGCTACTGATGAGGGATGTATTGCGCAATCTACATCCGATCCATTAGAAACACTACAAGAGCATAATGTGTTTTCTGTATATGTAAAAGAGGGAGATGCTGCCCGCTTTAGTATTAATATTTATGATAACAGTTTAAGTACAAGTCATAGGGTTTGGTTCATATGGAATGCAGGAGTTCCTGAGCTAGACTCTTTGTACCTATTGTACGAGTACGGTATAGAATCTGTTGGTAATGGTTGGTATAGAGTTTGGTGTTATTATAATCCTACAACAGATATAGGTAATGATATTCAAGTACGAATATATCCACACTCAGAGTATTCATCTGATGGTGGGGCACAGGAGGGTACATACATCTGGGGAGCACAACTAGAGTTTGACGTAGATTCTCCAACTTATTATGTTCGTACTGAAGGTGATGCTGTGGATGAGCCTCTTACTATAGAATTCCTAGACTATGTGATATCACAACGGAATACTTTTGGATTAATAAAGCATGATATACTTTTGAATTTTAAACTTACAGGGACTTTTATATAATGAGATTATTCTACCAAAAGCAAAATATAATGCTCTCAAGTAATAGTTATCAAAATAGTACTATTGGGTGGGGAACAGCAACTACTAAAATTATTGGGGCAAACACGTATGCCCCTGATGGTTCCTCTTTAGCAGAGTCTTGGTATGGAGATGGGACTACCTGGGATTACATGCAATCTGATGCTGTATACCATGATAATACTGATAGTATTTTTATATTTTCTGCATACATTAAACCAGTATCCTATCATTCATCAAAGAATTTACTTACATTCTCTATACAGCCAGAAGGAGAACTTGTAAGTGCAAACGTATTTTTTACTGATACAAAAGAACTTGATTATATTACCTATGATAACACAGGGTTTATTATTAATTCCGGATATTATGATGCAGGTAATGGTTGGTACAGAGTGTTTGTAGCGGCAGACCCTAGAGGTTTAACTTTTGATTATGATTATTTTACATATACTATATATCCAAATGCCCCTAATGGTTATGATGCTACTATAGCTTTGTGGGGAATACAGGTTGAAGAAACAAAATACAGAGATTATGTAAATGTTCTTACACAAACTGATGGTACTAGTTACAATAATGGCGATTTTGACTTTGTGGAATTTACACAACTACCATCCGAATTAAGTGAGACTTATCATGATACATACGAAAACAAGAATCTAATAGATGGTGGTATAAAGCGTGTTAATACTAGTGTAGATACTAATTTAAAGTATATGAAGTGGTCACGTATCAATTATAAAGAACATGGAGACATGTTATACAAGCTAAGGGAATCCCTGAGGGATAAGGTTAATGACGACTGTATACTTGAGTATGATGATTCATTTAATAATACTCATAAGTATGCCGTGGTTCGTGTAGTAGATTTTGAGATAGAATACTTAACAAGTATAAAAGATTATGCAGAAGTAACTCTATCATATTATGTTTTAGATACTATAAGTTATTAGGAGTTAAAATGGGCTTAAATCATTATCAGGCATGTGTTCCATATTCTGATGTTACAGCAAATATATCAAGTGGAGTCTCTTATGACTCTTCTGTTGTTGTATATGATACTATGTTTTCTTATCCTTCTACAGGGTTGGAATACTACGTAGATAATATAGAAGACAATGGGGACATAACAGGGATGTCTAGTTTTAATAATACTGGTAGTACATCTGGTATTATATCATGTCTCGCTGAAGATTGGCTAGGTGGTGGCCCTGCTTCCGCAACCTCCAGCAGATGGCAGACAACATACCAAGGGCTTATATATGGAGGAGTTAAGAGTGATAATTCTGTATCCATTAAGGTGATATATAGTGGTAGTGTTAAATTGAGTGTTGATAGTGATAATGTGGTATACACTGGCACAGGAGATCTTGATGATGTGTTACTTGACGATTGGGTTCTGGATAACTCATCTTCTGTTGTTAAGGTTTATGAAGACACAGTTATTACTACTGCAAGTGCAAGCACATATGGTGTTCTACCATTTAGAATCAGGTACTGGAATTCTACTGACATCCCTCACCTAATAGTGAAAATTAAAAGACATGGTATAGATAGTGATTACGTATTACTAGCAACATCTTGTGTTACAAATCAAGCTGACCATGACTACAATTTAAATCCATCATCTATAAATGATGGGTGTAGTAACTCTGTGTTACCTGATGTTCTGTCATGGAATGTCTCCAGGTCACATGATAGTATAACAGTGGCTACTATAAATGCCTATATAGAAAATACATCCGACAATAATAGTTACAATACTAATGATGAATCTTATGGTAGTATTAGGAAAGGGCAACTAATCTCTATACACGCCGGGTATGATGGTACCATGTCAAAGAGATTTGTAGGTAATGTAACCGGCGGTATGGAATTATCAAGAGATAAACATGGGTCTGTTGTGTCATTTAAATGTGAGGGTGTAATGGCCCTAATGCTTGACACAAAGAATTATAACTTTCCTAACAATGCTTCATATAGTTTGGCTGAATATTTTGCTGGGGATTATGAGCCTAACACTCCTAATGGTGTTACTAGGCCAGCTGCCTATGATAAATGGAACATAACAACTGCTGTTAAAACTTTGGCATTACAGTCAGGTATTGATCCTATTTACTTAGAGGCTAGTAGAAAATATTATGGTGAGTCAATGTCTGTTGTAGACAGTGACTACAATTTAATGCGTGATTATAATATATTTTTGTCCAGTAAGTTAATTTCTGAATTTGAACAAGTTAATGTTAATATATCATTGGAAGAAGCTTATATCTGGACATATGATTTTGGTCAAGATTCTGCTTATGACATGGCTAAAGATATGTTAAAAAAGTATGGCTTTTACATGGGTGAATTAAATGCTGGTGATGATTGTGGATCTTTACAGATAATTGAGATGGACACACCACTTAGTATTACAGAATCTATAGATAGTGGTGTTAGCTATACAGAAAATATCTTAAAGGAACATGCTGAGGGGTTTAGAGTAACAGAACTTGCAGATGGTGTATCTTCTGTTGTTTTTAATTGGACAGGTAAAAGTGCTAGTGTTATTATACCAAGGGATCCCTCGTTTACTGCACAATTATACATGGAGTATAAAGTAGCCTCTTCTGATATTGATTGGACTGCTATTACTGGCACCTACAACTTAGGTTCTTTTACAGGTAATAGTTATGTGTCACCTAAACTGGTAGACACAACAACTGAGTTACATTATTATAACGGAACTAATAACAATGATGGTGGTAACGCAACTGTATATAATATTGTATTTGGTGTCGATGATAATGGAGATATTAGATCTGCACTCCCATATGGTGACCATCAACTTAGATTCTACAAAACAGCAGCCGACATTTGTTATATAGATAGTATTATTACATATGATTATGACTTATCTCCTTATAAAAGGTATTCAACAGATAGTTTAATACAAAGTCTATCCGTGTCTAATAACATTCCAGATATTAGAAATGATATAGTTGTGTTGGGTGCATCCTCTGCTGGGTTTTCACATACGGCTGATGATGAAGACCTTGTAGAAGTATCTAATAAGTTTATAACATCTAGGGCTGTAGACCATAGATCTATATATGACAAGTCTTACAAGTATTACATAGGTAGAGATAAAAAGTTTATTATAGAAGATCCTACAATTGTTACACAAGAGAGGGCTGATTGGCTTGCCAATTATGTATTAGAAGAATACAGGCAAACATCACGTACTGCAAGCATAAAGATACCGGCAGATAGTGGTCTTCAAGTATACAACGCTATTACTATTAAGGATGCAAAAACAGGGGTTATTAATGAAGATTTATTATTATCCGTGACCTCCGTATCAGAATCATATAGCCACGATGGGTACACAATGGATGTTGGTGCATCTTCTAGGTCAATACCACCATCCTTTAGAGGAAGACAATTACTTACACCAGAAGAGTTAAGTCTATATTTTAATAATTGTCCTATAGCATTTGAAAAGATAACAGTACCTATCAAGGGTGATAACACTGCATATGATCCTATGACAAGTGATGATGGGCAGTATATTAATATTGAATGGACACAACTTGTTCCTGGTATAGTATCTATAGAAGTTTATGATACTTATGCTACTGAAAGGGTAGGAATTATAGGT
>Ga0233412_10000679_pt1 | contig 19183 bp, 35 predicted proteins | sample Na_anoxic_4_MG_FD_180667 | JGI IMG/M metagenome (GOLD analysis project Ga0233412, IMG submission 180667) | Seawater microbial communities from Saanich Inlet, British Columbia, Canada - Na_anoxic_4_MG | ecosystem: Environmental > Aquatic > Marine > Inlet | place: Canada: British Columbia...
ACCATGCCCTACACATAGTAGATTATGCTATAGCCAACCAGTAAAGAGATATGCAGACATGACATTCTACCAACAAGTGATTTTATTAAAGAATTGGTTTAAAGGAAAATGGGTTATAGAAAATGTAGTCCCTTATTATGAGTATTTAATCAAACCATCATTTATTTTAGGTAGACATCCATTTTGGTGTAATTTTAAAGTTGAGGATAAAGATTTTAAGAATATAGATATTAGTCGTTCAACAGCAGAAGAATTATCAGAATATCTAGGAATGCCTATCCCAAGAGAGAAAGCAAGATTATTATTAAGGAATTGTGTTGAACCTAAGATGGGATTGCATATATTTGATTCAGCATTTAGTCAAACGACGCTTAATCTAAATAATACGAAGGAGAATAAAAAATGAATCAAAAGATTATCTGTGGAGGAGTTATGGAAGAACTAGAAAAGATGGAATCGGAATCAGTAGACTTAATTGTTACATCACCACCTTATTGGAAGGGTTATGAATATGAGGCTTATTTTAATTCTTACGCACAATATCTTGAATGGTCTGAAAGATGGCTAAGGGAGTGTAAAAGAATTCTAAAGAAAGGTGGAACATTTTATCTAAATGTAATCAACGATTCAGAAATAACTATTAGGGCTTTTGAATTAATGAATATTGCTACAAGGAAATTAATGTGGAAACTACATGATACAATAATTTGGTATAGGTATAATCAGCAACCAGCCAACACAACAAGACAACTAACAAATCAATGTGAATATCTATTTATGTTTAGACATTCTTCTGCCAATACTGAATTAGATAAAAAAGAATTGTTAGAGAAAATCCCAGAGATGTTCAAGACGAAGAATGTTGGGAATGTTTGGGAGCTACCATTTAACTCCTTTAGAAGTTCATTCGGAAAGAAAGAAACAAAATCAAAATGGGGACATTCTGGATTTCCACTAAATTTACCAAAAGCATGTATAATTCTATCATCTAAAAAAAGCGATATTGTTTTAGACCCATTCAACGGGACAGGAACAACATTGGTAGCATGTGAAGAATTAAACAGAAAGGGTATTGGGATAGACCATGATTCAAATGCTTGTGATATAGCCAAAAAACGATTGGCAACGCACTTTCATGGGAGTGTGAAACAATGAGAAGAATAAACTTTGGATGGATAATATTTTGCTTAACATTTAGTGTAATATTTTTATGGAGAGGTCTTTTTTTAGATATTAATATATTTAGATTTTTAGAACTTGGAATTGGTATAATACTTTTTTTCTTTGGATCAAATGAAATAAATAAGATTAATTCGCAAAATACAAAGAAGAAGAAATCAAAATGAAAAGACAAGCAATGACTGTAACAATAGAACAATTAGAAGATTTAATAATAGATTTAGAAAAAGAAATAACAGGAGCAAACTTTGTTCCAGATAAATTATTAAAAGAATACATAAAAGAAAGAAGAAATAGAAAATTCCAAATCAATATAATAAATAAAACACCAGAGTGTTCAGACACATGGAAAATTGAGGACGTACTGGATAGTTAATACGAACAATGAAAATAAGTAAAGAAAATAAGAATAGGATGTATCACGTATGGCTATTATCAATGTTATTAACAATTAATATATATTTTGGAATCTTTGTTTGGATTCCATCTGATCTATCACCAAACTTTGCTTTATTATTAGTGACTTCTCCATTCATTGTTATGGAATTTAAAAAAATTAAATTTAAGACTTCGCCATCCAAACCTAAGACGAAATGAAATGTAAAACATGTAGTAAAGAGTATTATCCACTAGAACCAATTCCACACAATGGGGAGTGTATTTATTGTAGAATATCAAGAAGAAATAAAGAGGAGGATTCGCAATCTGATTAAATTACGTAACGATGAAAAGATTTATACAAGGAGATTGCCTAGAGAAGCTGAAAGAAATAAATACAGATTTTCATTTAATATTAACAGACCCGCCTTATAATATAGGTTGGAAATATTCAAATAAGGTAAATGATAATAAAAAGAACTATGATGAGTGGTGTTTAGAGTGGGCTGAACTATGTATTAGTAAACTTGAGGATAATGGAATATTGGCAGTAATTAATTATCCAGAGAATAACAATAGACTTTATACGGATTTAGTCAGGAAGGGTTATAACTTTGTTCAAGAATTGATTTGGCATTATCCAACCAATGTTGGACAATCAAAAAATAAATATACTAGAAATTTTAGAACCATTATTATATTTAGTAAATCAAAAGATTACACATTCAACCCAAAAAAACAGGATTACAAAAACCCAACAGATAAAAGGATTAAAGAAAGAATTAAACAAGGCTTTGCACCAACACACTATTCTACCTTTGAAGTTAATATGTGTAAGAATGTTTCTAAAGATAAAAAGAAAAATGGAATAAATCAGTTACCTAGGGAGTTGGTAGAGATGTTGATTAATACATTCACAAGAGAGGGCGATATAATTTGTGACCCATTCGTCGGTAATCATACAGTAATAGACATTGCAGAAGAACTAAAAAGAAATTCAATAGGTATAGATATTAACAACTATTCGCATAAGAACTAAAATACGTCACGATGGATAAAAATTATTATGATGAAGATGGAAAGTTGTGTGAAGCTAGAGTTAGAAAGAACTTAGTTTTAGCGGAACTTGGAAAACCACTAGATATGCCATTAGCCATATTAAATACTCATTGTGAATTTAAAAAAGAGTGGAACAAGATTCAAAATAAATGGCATGGATTGCCACCAGAAGTCAAAGCTAAGAAAAAAGAATATTATCAAGAATATTATCAAAGACCAGAAGTCAAAGCTAAGAAAAAAGAATATAATCAAAGACCAGAAGTCAAAGCTAAGCGAAAAGAATATTATCAAGAATATTATCAAAGACCAGAAGTCAAAGCTAAGAAAAAAGAATATAATCAAAGACCAGAAGTCAAAGCTAAGCAAAAAGAATATTATCAAAAATATTATCAAAGACCAGAAGTCAAAGCTAAGAAAAAAGAATATCGTCAAAAACCAGAAGTCAAAGCTAAGCAAAAAGAATATTATCAAAGTAATAGAGAAGAAATACTAAACAGATTACATAAGCGTAGAACGACGCATAAGAACTAGTAGAAGTCTTAATATAAAATGGTAATTAAATATAACAGGAGGAAAATATGGAAAAACTAGGATGGAAAATAACAGCAATAGTATTTATATGTTTATTTGTAGGATTAGCGGCACTTAATGTTTGGGCAGTTAGTTGGGCATTAGAAGACGATGCTAAAATAAATGATTGTTATTATAACATTTGTGAGGAATATCCAGATGCATGGTATGAGGCAGGAGTATGCTCTTGTTACGATTATAATGAATATGGAGAAGCTTTTGTTACTAAAACAAAATATAACAATTAATAGATATAAAACATTTTTTTATTTTTCCTTTTTATTTTTAAAGGAACAAGACGTATTAAAATAAAATACCGAAACCGAAAGTTATTTAAAGGCTACTGTATACATATTGTTACAATGAATTGCAAACACAAAAACAAAACAAGGCTCTATAAAAGGATGCCAACGACATGGACTTCACAAGACCTATGGGTATGTGAAGATTGCGGAGCAGTTTTAGGAGTAGCCAAAATTAAAGTTAAATCATTAAAAGTAGATCCGACATTAAGAGAATTAACTAAAGACGCTTTTTGTGAGGAGAGCGAACAATGAAGTTAAAAGATAAGGGTAAAATAGGAGATTGTGTTTGTGGTGATGAATATGATAATGAATGTACTGCCTGGTACAGAGAACAAGATATTAAAGATTCTATAAGTAAAATAAAAGATGAAATAATTGAAAATGATATTTATACTGCAGATGAAATATTTAGAATAATAAATACAGAGTTCGCTTTTTGTGAGGAGAGCGAACAATGAAGTTTGCATTAGGATTAAGTGGCTTTTGTATTGGAATACTTTCCTTCGGAATTTCAACATTTACATTAACAGAATCAGAACTTGTAATTGGTTATGCTATAAGTTTAATTATTATAGTAATATCAATATATTATCTTGAAAATGATATAAAAGACGTAAACGTAGCAGAAGGAGAATCACAATGAAAAAATATGATAAAGACGATTTAATTAGAAAACCAATGGTAAGAACTATTATCTGGGGAATAGGTATTATAATGATAATTATAGGATCAAAACATTTAGTATATAATGACTTAAATTGGGAAGGTGCTATTATCGGATTGTTCGGATTTTTTTTATTAATTATGTTAAACAATGCGTATGAAAATCTACTGAAAGAAAAGTATGCACTAGAGGTAAATGATGAATAAATTAATAGAGTTTATTTCCAATAACCCAGATCTTACTGGGGGGATAATATTTGGGTTTGCTTCTGGAGTTCTATTAATTTTATTCATATGGTTAGGTATTTTTGTATTTAAAAACGCAAACGGGAGAAACAACGATGGATAAGAATACGGAAAGAGTTTATATAGCATGGCAATATCTAGGAGTAGTAGTCTGTGCCTGGGCACTATTAATATCAATGGAGTGGTTGCAATAACCAAAAAGTATTTAAATAACAATACTTAATTAATTAAGATCGCAAATAAAAAGATAACAACAATATATATTGATGAAGAGAATCATAAGAAGACTACAGATATTTTAAAGACAAAAGAAAAATCATTTGGGTCTTTTGTAGACGACGAAATGATAGAATTTATTGAAAAGGAGGAAGAAAAAAATGTTTAAAGGTAAAAAGAAAAAAGAAGAGTTCAAAAAAATAGATCCAGAAGAAAACAACGAGGAATTTGATGCAGGGTCACAAGAAGAAGAGTACACTGAATCAAAAGAACCAAAAGTTTTAATTAAGATAGTTAAAGAATATCCAATGGCACCAGTTACAGAAGGTAAAGATGCAAATGGAAATATTATAAAGCTTATAACTATTGAGGAATATTTAACCCAACAAGCTAACTCTTAATAATGGCTAGTGAAGATGTGTTCGGAACTGTTGCCTCTGGGCTAGGTGATAAGATATTTAGTAGTATACTTTATTTTGGTATAGCTATAATAATTATTTTTGTACTAGGTGGTACAATGTGGTATTTCCTTCTATATAAAAAGAAGTTTGATATTAAAATTAAAGTAATGTCTGAGAGATCATCTGGTAATAATGTTGAAATGTTTGATAAAGGAGGCATATTGACAGATAGAAGTAATGGTTCTACATATCTTCGAGTATGGGGGTTAAAGAGAGATTTTATTGTTCCTCAATATGATATAATGAGGAAGGTATACAGCGACGGGAAAGAATTAGATTATATTGAAATTTATAGGAGAGGAGAGAATGAGTTTTATTTTCTTATGAAGCCTAAGATAGATAAAACAAGGATTGTAAGGGCATCTGGTAATACATATACATTAGCAGAGCAATCACAGACGATGGTAGATCCAGAGATGGCCTTCTGGGCAGTTAAGAGAAAGACTCAAAATAAAAAGATGATAGATACTGATAGTCTAGTATTAAAATTACTACCACATTTACCAGCTATATTTGGTGGAGTATTAATGATATTCTTATCTTACGTAGTTATGGATAACTTCCCAGCGATTCTATCTGAACTAAGGTCACTGGTCTCAGAGATGAGAAGTTTAAACAGAGCCGATATTGTGACAGGCTCATTTTTAGGATTATTAAAATGGAAGATGTAGATTATATAACAAAATATATAGGAGTGTGGGGATGGCAGATACTATCCATAAACTTCATCATAGCAGCTCTAATAATGGTTTCTGGAGCGTTTACTATAAAGACCTCATCCGTATTCATAGCATTTGTATTATCATGGATTATATGTATGTATATGATGCTTAGAAGAAAAAAGGAGTTAGAGGATTATGAATAAAAGAGGAGGGGTTTTAGGAATAGTATTCTGGTTTGTTATAGGTTTTTTCACAGGAATATTTCTTTCAACTATATTATCGTGAATACCATAACTAAATTTATTCTATACTTTGTAGTTTCAATAGGATGGATGTTTCTATTACTAGCTACAATAGCAAATAAATTCACAATATCTTTTATTATAGCGATGATTGTTGCATTCCTAATGGTGAAAAATGATTAATAAAGTATTAGATTACTTCGGAGGACCAAAGAGATTCTATATAATCCTCTTTGTATTATTATTTATGTGGTGTGGTATAATGGGATTCCTTTATCTAAAGGCCGATGAAGTTACAAGACACCCCTGTGAGGTTTGTGCTAAGAAGTTAAATGAAGATGTTACTTGTTCAGCTATGGGTTCTGGATATATTTCCAATAGAGTTTTCCACCCAAACCTAACTTATACAGATAAGATAAGATGATATTTACAACATTCTGTCTTGATACTGCTTTGCCTAGCTTCTGTGATATTACTGTTAAGGCTTTTGTTTATATCGCAATTAGTGTGACTGCATGGTATTTTTTAGTACCAAAAAAGATAAGGTTTTGATTTGGTTACAAGTAGTAACAAATAGATAAATATAAAAAGGATAGGTGTTTTAATTATTGATGAGTTTTATGGTAAGTGGTAAAGTTTTTTGTTTCTTCTTGATTGGAGTTTTAGCAATATTATCTGGTTTAAACATTTATAATTCAATTAGTACAACTGATGATTTTTCATATCTAGAACCAAATTATGAAGGACTGATTGAATTAGGACTTATACCTAATACAGATGCTAGATATGCAACAGAAAAAGATACTGATACTAAATTAAGAGGTGTTTACAACGGTCAGTTGTTTGGAATGTTCGAATCTAGAACATGGGAGACAGGTGATTACGGAAAGACATTTCTATCTCCAGTGAGTAATTAATGGTAGTATTAGGACAACCTGGACAACCTGGTGTATCTATAGGTCCAGAAGGTCCACAATCAGCAATGGTTCCAACTGAATCAGAATTAATAGAACAAACATTCGGACCTACTCAATCAACTATTGGAGGAGGAACAGGTAGAACATTTGATCCTGTTAAAGAACAGGCTGCAAACGATGCAAGGGCGGCGGAAGCAGATAGAGCAAGAGAAGCAAGAGAAGCAGCAGAACAAAAAGCAGTAGATGACCAAGCTGCAAAAAGAGCTGCAGAATTAGAGAAGGCATTAAGAACTAGAGAGCGGATAAGACTAGAGGCAGAAGAAAGAGGTAGTGGTTTTTCATCAAGAGAGATAAGGCAAAAATTAGAATCCGAAGGTACTTCTATTGGAGATTTGAGAATTGCAACTAGGGTTGGAAGACAGGTATCTAAGGAAACCGGAGAAAACGTATTTGAAAGAATTAGGGAAGAAGGAATAGATAGAAGTAAAGCTCAAAGAACAGATGATATTATCGCTGAGAGTTTTATTGGGGATACTACACAGCCTCAAAAACAGAATGATGTATTTGAAGGCGATTTGATTATACCGGAAAGGAGTAATTTCCAGAAGATAACAGGATTTTTTACTAGAGAATCTACAGATACAGATAAGACATTAGATATAACTGGTTTGTCTAAAAGTGGATTTGATATTTACAAAGAAAACGTAGTAATTCCTTTAAGAAAAACTATACCAACATTAGGAGATACGCCAATTGGAATGGTAGCAGAGTCTATTAGATCTGATGGTGTAAAAACAACATTAAAAAAAGGAGTGTCGAAATACAAGGAAAACGTAGTAATACCATTAAGTGAAATAACACCAATACAATCATACAAGGAGAACGTAGTAATACCTCTAAGCGAATCTATTCCATTCAAAGCATATAAAGAAAGAGTTGTTGAACCTCTAAGTGAATCTATTCCATTCAAAGCATATAAAGAAAGAGTTGTTGAACCTCTAAGTGAATCTATTCCATTCAAAGCATACAGAGAAAATATAGTAGTTCCATTAAGTGAAATAACACCAATACAATCATACAAAGAAAATGTAGTAATACCATTAAGTGAAATAACACCAATACAATCATACAAGGAAAACGTAGTAGTCCCATTAAGAGAAGCTATTCCATCACTTGGTTACACACCAATTGGACAGATTGCGGAGGCCAAAAGAATAATAGAGTCTAAGCAACCAGGAGAAAAAGTTAGATTAGGATTACCAGGACAACAGGAATTTGTTGATGTTGGAGAATATCAAAAAGGCGGCCTTGTACAATTTGGGAAAGATGTTTTCTTTGGAGAGGTAGAAAAAACATTTACAGACATAGCAAAATCAGACATACCAACAATTACTAAAACTAAGGGATATGAACAAAGAGCAGAGATATTCGGAAAGGGAGTTTCGCTTGGTTCTGAATTATTATCTTATACAATTCCTGGTGTGTTTACGGGAGAAGTTATTACTAAGGGTGCTGAGGCACAATTTGGAAAGGGAGCATTTGGTGGACCAGAATCTGCTGTAGAATATATTTATAAGAATCCGCTAGAAGTTGCTGCAGCTGGTCTAGTTGGTGGTTCTTCTATTGTAAGAAAGATATCTAAAGGGAAAGAGATAAAACAAGCCAAACTTTATCAAGAATATAGCGGTTATCTAAATAAACCACAATCAAAGATAGTAGATATAGAGAGACAATTTAAAATTGAAGGAGGATCTGAAAAGTTATATGGAATTGAGGAATTTAAAACACAACAAGGATTTTTCAGTAGCCTAAAGGCAAGGGGTAAACAGAAAGGCTCTGTAGACGTCCAGCAATATAAACCAGAAGATGTATTTATTGGTCGAGTAGATGAGATAACATCTAGTGGTAAACCTGGTATCGGAAAGGTTAAACTAATAGATGATAAATATACAGAGTCTGTGGTTTTCGGAGGTATAAGGAGAGAAACTGCAATAAAACCATCTGGTTCTGGAAATGTTAAAATATTTAAGAAGGAAAAAATGGTTGCTGAGTTTCCAATAGATAGAACTTATTTTAAAAATATGAGATTAGATACAGAAAATATCAAACAATCAAAAGGATTTAGTATTGGAAAGGCAAGGGAAGACTTCCAGGTTGGTGGGATAGGTGACAGAAAAAAACTGATTGGTAATATGGACACTGGACAAATAAAACAAATGAAAGATATTAATATTAAGTCTGGAAAAAAAATGGGAGTTTCTCAGAGGGTAGAGGAATACAGCGATATAGTAGATATAACTAAGGCAACCCCTAAGATAGAAACTACTATCACTAAGACACCTAAGGTAAATTTTATTAGTAGAAAACTGACTGGTCAAAGAATAGAATATGGTAAGGATGCAGTTGATAGAACCGATCTAACACTTAGAAAAATTAATGGCGATAAATTTAAAACAGAAATAGTTTCTCAACCAGAAATTGATAGGGCAATATTAAGTAGGCAAAGACAAAGAATAGTTACAACTTTTGGAGACGATATAGTACCAAAAAAACAACTTATATCCAAGACTGATATGCCATATGACTCTAAAACATTTAGAAACATAGTTGATGGCAAGGCTATAAAGGTTCCGAAATCATTAAAAGGCAAAGTAATACCAACTAAAGAAATAAATATAGGATTTAAACAGAAAATAGATAGACCATATGATCCAATAACATTTAGAAATATAGGGCTACAAAAAAGTAAGGGAATGGATTTATTATTAAAAACAAAAGATAAAACAAAAGAAGTATTATTCATAGAACCACCTCAAAAATATCTAAAATCATTTGGTCTTAGTGTTCCAACAATACCAATAACATCTAGGGTTAAGGCTCCAGCTTCGACATCACGAAAATCATACGAATTACTCCCTGTTATATCAAGTTTTCGTAGTTTTAATGGTAAAAAAACAGAAGCAAGTATATCACTAGATAAACAATCTCCAGTATTAAAACAAGATACGTCTAGTTTAACTATGACCAAGACACTCCAAGAATCTCTTTTTGGCAGTGCTATGGCGAGTATGAGTGCACAGATACAACAACAAAGACAAGAAAGAATTTATCAAACTGAAACGAAACAGAAAACAAAAAAAACAGGAGCGGTTAAATTTAAGAAGTTAATGCCAAGTAGTTCAGAATATACTAGTCCAAGACCTGGAGAATACAAGACAAAATTTAAAAGAAAATTAAAATTACCTATTATACCTATACCTCTACCAAAACTAGGCTTCGAAGAAACACCAAGAGGAAGAGTAACTGGAGAGAAAGAATTCTTTAGAACACCTTCCTTCGCTGCAGCAGAACTTGGGATAACCGCACCAAAAAAACTAAAATTAGAATTTACTGGACTAATAGAGAGGCCACTACTATAAAATGGATAGAGAAACAAGAGAAAACTATGAGATGCAAGAAGCATTACAACAACAACAGTTAGATCAACAACAGGCAGCTTATGCACCTCAACTACATCAACAAGTACAGGAGTCTCAAGCAGTATTAGTTGAACAAACCAATCCTAGTAAAATAGTTAGAAGAATAATTTTAAGACTTCAGGGTAAAGAAGAGATGTCTAATGGTTCAGTTGTAGATGTGGCAAGACCAAAAATGAATAAGGAAGGGGTAGATAATATATGGTTCATACTAGACTCTCATATAAATCAAAACATAATATTATCACATTTAGATAAAAGAGAAATTCAGTCGATTATGGATTCATTACAAGAGGACATTGTAGATGATCTTAGTTTAAATTGGAAGAAGTATGGGATAGAAAAGAAAACAGACTTAGATGCTATTAATGATAGTATCTTAGTTAACATATTTATGGCTCTAAAAAGAGCAGAGGGACAGAACGAAAAGAACTGGCTTGGAAAGATTTCAGTTGAAAATATTTCAGGAGGTCCAAGAGGTATTTCTAATAAAAAGGAGAGCTTCTGGAGTAAATTTAGAGTATGAGATATAGATTTTTAATATTATTATCACTGATATTACTACCGATGATAGCTGCAGAATCATCTTTTTATATACCTCAAGATCAAAACTATTCAATAAAATTCACTTGTGAGATAGATAATGCAATATGTTCAGCAACTGCGACATGTAATGCATCTATAGACTATCCAAATTCGTCATCACTCATTAGTAATGAACAGACAACTCTAATAGGTAATTCGAGATATAATCTCTCTTTAAATTCTAATCAGACATCACTAGCTGGAGATGGATATACATTGGCACTATTATGTTTTGATGGGAATCTAAATGGAACTACTACGATTAATTTTGGGATTAATCCATCTGGTATTTCTCCAACCCAACAAAGAACAGACACTATCACAAGATCAGTATATTTTATATTTGTAATATCACTTATTCTTTTTATTGCATTCCTATTCACTAAACAATCAACTCCAGTCAAATGGACATACTTCGCAATATCAATATTATTTTTCCTAATAGGAATTAATATTATATTCATAGGATTAGAAGATGAGATAGTTAACCCCAAACTGAGTACATTCTTCTTAACATTCACAGCAATATCGTGGTATTTCTACTGGTTTATAGCTGGACTACTAATAATTATGTGGATATTAACATTCTTACAGACATTCTTTTATAATCAAAATATGAATAACTTAAGGAGGTATGATTAACTATGGGTAGAGCAGGAAGAGCTATGAGAATAGATAAAGATTTAATAAAACTTATAGAATCTGTATCTAAGGAAGAGGATATTACATTAAGGGAAGCTAGTAGAGAATTGGCCAAAGAACTTAAAATAAAAAGTAGGAGAGTACAATTTTAAATGGAACCACTATTAAAAAATAAAAAGGGGCAATTTCAATCTACCCTATTAGCAATAGTTAGTATTTTCATACTTGGGGTTATATTATTTTTCTTTAATCATATGAACTATCAAATATATGATAAATTTGATGATTATCTAGAGGGTAATCCAACATATAATAATACAGAAGCTCATATCGCTATACAAGATATAAAGAATGTAGAGGGTAGTAGGATATGGGATTATGCTTTCTTAGCAATATTTATAGGGTTGATTATACAGATAGTTTTATTTTCGTTTGCAACTAGAATAAATATAGCGTTTTATTGGATACTAATATTGGTAGATATACCAATATTAATTGTTGGTGTTGTATTAAGTAATGTATGGCAAGAGTTAGTCTCTAACCCAGAATTTTCAACGACTATTACAAGATTCCCAATAACAGATTTCCTATTAGGAACATACTTCCCAATAGCAGTTACGATATTTATATTTATATCGTCTATAGTATTATTTGGTAAAAGGAGCGACGGACTATGAATAAGTTATTAGTTTTAGTATTAATGGGGATCTTCTTAATAGGGTTTACTTCAGCTGCAGACTGGGATAATAAATTAAAATATTCTGATAATGATATGAAGGTTGATATAGAAAATTGGTTTGGGATAGGGGGATCACACGGTAGTCTTGAATTAAAGTCTCATAAGAATATAAATGAGGTTAAGGAAGTTGGAGTAGGAGATCAGGTTGTTATGTGGTATGATTTCAATTTCAATGGTAAGTATTCACAAGGACTTGGTGATGTTGAATTTATAAATATGGAATCTGGGGAATATTTTGATAGAGATTATAGTTTCGTTTATTGGGGAGATAAATTCGTAGACACATATGGTTATACAAAATGTAAGGATAAACTAAGCAATGGAACTAAGATAAATTGTGAATACGGAATTACTGGAAAAGAAAAAGTATCTGGTTGGATTACATATAATAGCAATGATATTCCTAATGGTAAACTCACTATAGGATTAAAAGTTAATGTACTTCCAGGAGAAACAACTGATGCCATATGGACTATCGCTGGTAAGAAAATATCAAAACATGCGGCATTTACTGGGGTTGGAGAGTTTGGGGGGAATATTGAGGAGTTAGAGGGTGTTAATAATGATTATAGTGTACATCTATTCGCAGAGACTAATGGAATTATAACACAAGTTAGATTGGGATCAGGAGCCGCAAATGTTGGTGTTACAACAGTAACTATTGGACAAAATGGAGTAGACTTAGCATCCAAAGCAAGTGCATCTTATAAGTATGATACAGCTCCTTATGTAACATTTGGCTTAGCAGATTATGCAGGAGATATTATTCAGCCAAATGTTGCTGGTGGATTTTTCTATATTAATATAACTAAGACAAGTGGAACATTAGAGCAAGGATATAAGTCTGGTCAAACATTTGACGGATCATTATTTAATTATACATCTCAAAGTGTGCCTGGTAGACATGCTTCACAGCCAGCAGTCCCAGTATTCACATTTAATCAAACTACCATACCACCAACAGTAACATTAATTTCACCAATAGATAATTATAATTCTACTTCTAAGGAAGTTATTTTTAATGTTAGTATATCAGATAATGATGGAATAGATAATGTAACCTTATATTTAGATGGAGATATAAACGAAACTAATTCATCTGAGATAAATGACGCCTACTATACATTTACTAAGAATATACAAGATGGTGACCATAACTGGACAATTATGGCATGGAATAATGTATCGTTAAATACAACAGCTACTCCAAGAGATTTTTCTGTAGATTCAATACTACCACAGATAACTACCGAATACCCAACTGGATTAACTGATTATATTATAGTTGGTACAAATGAAACATTAAATGTAACTTTTGCAGATACAAATTTAGATAGTTGTTGGTATGACTATAACGGAACTAATGTCACAATAGATGGTTGTCAAACAGGTGTCAAAAATTCTACACTATTCTTAATAGAAAGTGGAAATACAAATATGACAATCTATGCTAATGATACTTTTAATAATTTTAATTCTACATTTATATCTTGGTCATATAAGATTATAGAAGATGCGATTAGTTTTGAAAGTCCAGTCTTTGAATTTGAATCAAATACAATATCTGTAAATATTACAGCAAATTCATCTTTAACATCCGCCACTCTTAATTGGGATAGTACTGATTATTCCATGACTAGGACAGATTTGGGTAGTGGATTATTAAATTTTGAAACCACATTTGATATTCCCCCTTTATCATCCGGAGATAATGCTACGTTCTTCTTTAAGTATCTATACAATGGGGATTTTATAAATAGTACAGATAGAAATCAAACTGTTAATATATTATTATTCGATGAATGTAATGCTACACTTACAGAGAGATTGGTTTCTTTCGATATGAAATCTGAAACAAATATGACTCAAACTAATTTTACACTAGATGGTACATTCACTTTTTGGGTTGGTGATGGTACTACATTCAAAAATGTATCTGTAGACAATTCATTAGCATTAAAAAATTATAACTTCTGTTCAAATTATGATGATAATCTTACTGTATCTTCTATAGTTAATGCCCAAGCTTCTGGATATAAAGAAAGAACATTCTTTTTTAATAAACTTATTTATAATAATGATACACCTACAAATCATACGCTACTACTATTGAATAGTAGCTTGGGTAGTTCTGTAATAATACAAGTTACAGATTCCGGATTAGTCCCACAAGAAGGATTAATAGCAAATGTTTATAGGTATTATCCAGGTAGTAATGAATATATAATAGTAGAAAGGGCTAGGACTGATGAATTTGGACAATTTGTTACCAGATTGATAGAACCTAACACTGTTAAGTATCAATTCGAATTTCTAACAGAAGATAATGTTTTATTAAAGAGGACGGAGGATATTGCCATAGCATGTAGAAACGTTATTTGTGTCATACCATTTGTAATAGAAGATACAACTGATGATTTCGCAAGGTTTGATAACGTTTCTGATTTTGATTCTACACTTTCATATTCTAATATAACAAAGATTTTTACACATACATGGAATGATAATACAGGAAATACAATAACCTCTAGATTGTTAGTTGAGAAGGTTGCTTTTAATGGGACTACAATCATATGTAATATAACTTCAACTTCACTTGCATCTTCTTTGCAATGTGATGTTTCTAGTTATGGTGATGGTAAATTCAGAGCACAGAGTTTTAGAAAAATATCTGGGGAAAGTGAGAGTAGATTAGCATTATTAAATATTGAGGAGGGTGATCCTTCAACAACATTTGAACTAGAGGGTGTATTTTGGGGATTCTTATTGCTATTTACATTAGTTGCAGCAGGTTCTTTTAATCCAAGTGTTGGTATTATTTTATATATGGTGGGATTCATTGGATTAGGAACATTAGGAGTTATATCAATGCCTATCGAAGTAATAGTTGCACAACTTGTCATAGGAGTATTATTTATATGGGGGATAAGAAGCTAAGATGAATAAAAAAGGATTACAATTCAAAGCATTATTTATATCTATAATAGCTATGTCTATGTGTGTAATAGCAATAGAGGCACATACAAATAGTTGGAATACAACATATGGTTCCGATTTAGATTATGATTTACAAGATTTTAATAAGTTAGATGATGTTAGTAATACAGCAGATATACAACAAAAGGGAGTAACTGTAAAGTCATCCAATACTGAAGTTAGATTTGAGGATACGTCTATTAGGGGTGTTTATGGTATATTGAGTAATATCTATGAACCATTTAGGATTGTATTTGGGGATGATGGAATGATAGACTCTTTAGGAAAAAGACTTGGATTGCCAGATTATATAGGACAAGGAGGTGTGACAATGATGATTATAGCAATAACGTTTGCCTTAGTTGCTATATTCTTTAGATTGTCACGTAACCCATAATATGGCACATGAATTACCAAGTACGTTTATGAGATCATGTACAGATGGAACTTTCATGTGTATAGCTAAGTGGGCATTCAGTGTAACTCAGGGTATGTTCTGGGCATTATCACTAATAGGATTTAGTGTTGCTATATTTATGGCCACTGCAAAACTTGGTACAACTAGGGCTTTTGCTTTCGCAGGCTTTGTTATGTGTATGGGTTCTATATGGTTAGCTGTAATGGGACTCTTAGCTTGGTGGTTAGCATCAACATTAATATTAACCGGATTAATATCCTTAATGATAGCAATAAATAGTGAAAATTAAGCTTATTTTGTTGTTACTAATTAGCGACGAATAGTTGCATAGGATTTATAACATATAATTTAATTAATATTCCATGTATGATTATATTTTTGAAAGGGGGTTTCTATTTATATGAGAAAAATTATGAGTAAGAAAGGACAGGTCCAGACTATTGCACCTGCTATCCTATCTCTTGTTTTCGCTGCTATTGTATTAGTCTTTGGACTTGTTATTTCACAAGCTTTGAGGGATACGCAGACTTCTGGTACGGAAGCTTATGATGCTGCTAACAAGACAATTGTTGGTCTAGGTACATTCGCTGATTTCTGGGAAATAATTGTTCTAGCTATTGTTATTACAGTAGTTATTGGATTACTTCTAGTAGTATTTGGTGGTAGCCGAAGGAGATAATTTTCTCTGTCTATCTTTTTAGATGAGAAAAATTATGAGTAAGAGAGGACAAGTGCAAACTATTGCTCCTGCAATACTTGCACTTGTTTTCGCTGCTATACTTTTGGTGTTTGGGTTAGTTATAACTCAAGCTCTAAGAGATACTCAAGATGCTTCAGTAACATCAAGTGTTGCTAACGAAACTACATTACAGTGGACATCCGGAGTCAATCAGACTATGGATAAAGCCACAGGAGAATGTGGTTTTGGAGCTATTGGAACATCACCTGTTGTATATAATGCAACTGGAGAAGTTATAATAGTAGCTGCAAACTATACAATGTTTGCGGATGGTAATATGATCAATCTTACAAACGGTCCATATTCCAACTTTACATGGCAAGTTTCCTACGATTACACGTGGGGAGACCAGGCATGTGTAGCTGGTAATAAGACTGTTATTGGTCTAGGTACATTCGCAGACTTCTGGGAAATAATTGTTCTAGCTATTGTTATTACAGTAGTTATTGGATTACTTCTAGTAGTGTTTGGTGGTAGCCGAAGGAGATAAAAAATTTATTTAATATTCCATTTTATTTTAGGGAATAAAAAAAGTCGGGAGAGAACTTAATTGACACTCTCGACTCTAAACTTTTACATTCAATATGGGGAAAACAGCACAACAAATTATAAATGAATTAGAAAGGGTCAAACCTAAGGTTAAGGCTAGGACTAACTATAGAAGAGCTGGGGCTTCGATAGAAGATATAAAAAAATTGAAAATCAGAGATCTTAGAAAGTTGACAAGGGAGTATAAATTATAATGGTGAAAGGAGGTATAATAATATATGGTAGTTAAAAATTCAAGGAAGAAATCTACAGCTCAAATGAAGGCTAAGAAAGCTAGGTCTATGGGATTTGAAGCCTCAGTATTCAAAAAGAAATCTGGTTATGGTACTTCTGTAACTAGGATGTCAACGGGTAAGAGTAGCAGTTTTGCTAAAGGGATTGAGTCTAGGAGGAAGAAATTAAGGTCTGGTAGAGTTAGAAAACTTAAGTCTATGATCGGTGGTGTGGAAAGAAGAAGTAAATCTTTAAGGAAATCTAGAGGTTATTAAAATGGTTAATAAAACTGGGATAGCAAAAAATATTAAGGGAGATTTAATTGCAAGAAGTAAAAAAGCATTTACACTTACGGAAGATGAGAAGAGATCATTAAAAAATTTAAAGAAGAAAACAATTAGAAAATTGCCTTCTAAAAGAAAGTTAAAAAAAATTGGGAGATCTGTTGATTTCTCAAGGCTTTTTTAGAAAAGCGGTTTTCCTAAAGCACCTTCCATCCTTTTTTGATAATCCTCAGTATTAGGTAGTCCTAGCCCAATCTTTTTATTATCTTTATTAGATGTATCTTCTTTAGTCTCTGTATCTTGATTTTTCTTCTTTTTTAATTCTTCTAGTTCTTTTTCTTTCTCAAGAATTTCAGAATCCATACTTGTTTCTTTTGAATCGCACATATTATCTTCTAACCTCCTTTCAAGTAGTAAAAATATAACTATAAATATTGCTATAACTAACATTAATGCTACGCTTAGTTGTTTCCATTCTAAATACCAATAGATACCAAAAATATCAATTATCAAAGCCATCATTAAACCATACTTAATGGCAGAAACAGTTTCATAATCAAAAGACTTGAAAGTCTTAATCACATCTTTTACCCTCTCCATTTTATTTCATAGTTTTTGTTATTTAAATACTTATCTAACATCCCTTTAGATATTTTTTCCTTTCTCTATCTGTCATATTCTCTAGTTTTTTACTTTCTTTATACATAGAATAAATTAATATACCCATAAGCACTAAAAATATACATGCTATAGTTAATCCCAATACTAGATCACCCATCAGAGCCCCAACCCCTCATTCTTAGCGATCTTTTTGACTTCTCTTAAACATTCTATATGAAAGACATATTTGCTCATTTTTTTCCTTCTTTCTCCCTTATCATCTTCAATTTCTCCCTGGCAATAATTACAGACTTCATAATTAGATTCGATTTGTTTCTTAGGATCATCTGGAAATCCAGAAAAGAAGGCCTTAACTCTTTTAGCTGCATCTAATACTTTCTTAATCATTTTCTTCCTTATATTTTTTAATTGTATCTTTCTGTATGGATTTTCCTGTTATGTAGGCCATGAAAAATGCAAATAATAATAATAGCCAACCAAATTTAAATCCAAGTGCAACTAAGAATCCTGACATTATAAAACTACAAGATTCTATCATAAATAGTATCCCGGTTTTTCTATCTTCGTATATTTGTTTTGATATCATATTTTATGTTTGAGTGAAACCCATATTATTGCTATGAGGAATGGAAATCCGATTAAAGACCCAATGATGAGTTCCTGATTGATATTTGCATCCTCCTTTTAAAGTCCTTTAATTTTTTATTTAAATAATATTTGATTAGAAATGGTAATGTAATTACTCCTATTAGAAATCCACATATTAATCCTATTATGAAATCCATATTTTTACACAAAACACTTACTTTGTGAATAGTTACCTATTCTTTATGTGTTCGGTACTCCCTTTTATTTTCACAATTTATACAATTTTTATTATTCATTTTGTTTACTTTTATATTAATTTATAAATATTTAAATGTTTCTCTCTCTTCATTTTATTTATTTTGTTTATTTTTAAGCTTAGTTTTTGCCATTGTTATTATGAAAATGTGGGCTTCGTGTCGCCGTACGGATTATATCCACCCACATTCCTCTTTCGA
>Ga0233412_10000680_pt1 | contig 19171 bp, 4 predicted proteins | sample Na_anoxic_4_MG_FD_180667 | JGI IMG/M metagenome (GOLD analysis project Ga0233412, IMG submission 180667) | Seawater microbial communities from Saanich Inlet, British Columbia, Canada - Na_anoxic_4_MG | ecosystem: Environmental > Aquatic > Marine > Inlet | place: Canada: British Columbia...
TGGCATTGTTACTATATCAGTATCGGTAACGAATTCTTCCCAACGAGAATCTTCGTTATTATACCTCCAGATAGAGAGAAGCTCTTCGACATGACCAACTATATAACAAGATGGATCTCCACCCTGTCCAGTAATAATTTGCATTTCATAAATTCTTGACCCATAATTATCTGCGGCTAAATCCTTAAAGGGATTATCTCCCGCGAAGTCCATCAAAGGCCACCACTCAGTATTCGTTGCGTCCCAATATTGTATCCCCACATCACCACAAATAACGATATGGTTAGCTCCATCATTAGAAACATCAAAGGTTGCGATGTCCCTAATTGGCATTCCTGAATAGTCGTTCGCCAACCCGTAAAGATCCTTAAGATTCGAAGGACCACCATCGGTTCCTTCAAGCTTGTGCCAAGTAACTTCCCAAGTTGGTTCATATCCTCCACTGCTTGCGGTATGTTCAATTATTGCAATATTTTTATGTGTTCCAGTATTGTAGTCCTCTGAAATATTAATCTCCGAAATGGTATGTCCATCTTCCGTAGCGGATTCAAAATTTCCAGCAACAACCAAAACATCATCTTCATAATCAGGATGACTATAAGTTTCCACGCGATTCACAATAGGCTGTGGGACCGATGCCGAATTCGTAATGTACCCCAATTGGTACTTCTGACCACCACCTTCGAGAATATTTATACCCACTAGATTCTTATAGATAGATTTTGTTTCCTCGCCAAAATCAATATTTGGAGTCCACTGTCCTGCAAGAACAAAGATGCTTCTTAATCCCCCCAGGCTATTAAGTCCCCAGAAAAGACCATCTTTTACAATATAATCTGTCTCACCAAATAAGCCCAATGCGTTTTGATGATCAAGAACGGGGTGTCGAGATTCATCATCAGCCTCGCCGTAAGCTTGGTGACGATAGAAAAAGGCACCATGACAATAAGATCCCCACTCGTAACCCTCTAAGCTAGGGAAATCATCATTATATCCCACATGCTCTTTATTAAAGTTACCCATGCATAAGGTTACTCCCCAGAAATCTCTAGCCTTACCATCATAAGCAAAATATGATTGAACTTCGTCCGTTGATGAGATAACATTATCAACGTAGCCATCCATACTTTTAAAACCACCATACAAGAGTCCGTATGTACGCCCCAGGTTAGCAAAAGGTCGATTAATGTCAATATAAAATTGAGGTTCTGCAAAATTCCCGATTACTATTTCCTGATCAACAAAACGAACCGCATTGATAGAATCAGAAAGAGAAGTCGCATATTGTAACCCCGTTTCTTCCGTTGTTGAAACAAGGAACTGTGGGACCACATCTTCCCAACCAGTGTTATAAAGCTTTTTACCAATCGCATAGAATACGGGATTTTCAGAAGGAGCTAAATCCATTCCTCTAGGATACCATTCTCTTTCTGATTCTCTAAATGAATCCCAGCCTCTATTATAAGGCTGACCTCCTCCATGAATGTACCCTATCCAAGCGTCAAAGGATACTCCTCCAAATTCACGCACAGATCGGCCAAGACCGTTTTCGGTTCTACCCCACATTGAATGCCAAGGAGTATAGACATCGGTTGCATACTTGTTTCCAAGCTCAATCGCATTTCCACCCTCATCAAACTGAGGCTCAGTAATAATAGGATACTTAATAATATGTGAATTAAGAATTGGAAGATCCAAATCAGCACCCAACAAATTCCATTCGGGCATTACATACTGAGCTTTACTATCCATCATATCAGCAAACGAAACAAGAGATTCGGTAGTGTTAGGATAGAGCGCACCAAAGATATCACAATACTTCATAAAGTATGGAGATACACGATTAGTAGAAACAAGTCCTACGTAATTTTCGTCATTCATTGAATCATCGTCAAGCATCGGATGAGTTCCTTCAGGCGCAGTGCCTACGGGATCTCCACCAAGAGTCTGACCAGTATGGAATAGGTACTGCCAACCAGAGATATAATAAGGAAGCCTCATTAGTGATCTATGTGGTAAGAACCATTGCCAAATATGTCTATCGACTTCTTCATTATATGCAAGAGACTGAGAAGGATCAGTAAGAACATTACTTAAGAAATCAGATCCCATATACTCGCTTGGAGGGGGAGCAACCATAGCACGATACCTGTTACCCGCTCTCCAATCATGCATCTTGGGATAACCCCACCAATGCATATCCATAGCACCAAGAGGATAATTCTTATATTGACGTAATCCTAGTTCAGTTTTACCGATTGTTTCTACGCCACCGATTTCATTCCACCCAGTTGCGGTAGAGATACCAAGCTTTCTATTTACAATGCTATTGAATTCCTGTGAAAGGATCTTCATGTAATCGACATAAGATCCCGCACGTTCTCCACGCGCCTTTGCCCAACGAATTTGAGCTAAGGGATTCCAACTCATTGATAGAGTAGGCTGAGTAAACATAAGAGAAGTGATATCCTTTTCAGGATCTAGATCTGTTTTACCGCTACGATAATGTGCATCATCTTCCTCGCGCCAATTCTTATAGAGTCCAGCCCATCCAAAGTTTCCAAGATTTCCTCTGTTATAGAAGGCATTCTCGTTATCAAGAATGTCATCACCCATATCAGATGCACCAAGTTCTAGCTCATCATCTGGCTGAGTAATAAGTCTAGGGATTCCACCCTTAGTTCTAACTTCCTGTTTACCACTATGGAAGATTAGACTTTTAAGATTTTCACTCCATACCACGTTACCCCAAACTTGCGGAGTTGGTAGCTGAACGGGAAGTGTGATCCAATCACCTTCATGTGTTTTGAACACATATATATTTCTATTAAGAGTTACACCAAGATTTTTATTAATCTCTTCAGCGATATCTCTACGAGTTTTAAGTTCGGGATTAAGATCAGCCCACTTAGTATTTCCAGTTTCGGGAGTAAAGATACCATCGGAATAGCCACCAGCAGCAACAATCCAATCCCCGATTACAGCGGTTTCCATAATGTAATTTGAAGCATCGGCGGCAGGAATTACACAGGAACTCATACCACGATAACCAGCATTACCATCTGCCCAACCAACCCATTCTTGAGTTGGATTAGGAGGAAGGATCATGTCATTACCCCAGCCAACCTTCTGCCAAGTATCAAAGTAGACATGGGCAGCAGTAGGATCAATAGCTAATGATATATAGGAACCCTCTGGAATATCATCAGTATCATTAGTCGCGTCAATAAAGTGTAAAGAATTCCACACCATATTGCCATTTCTACTTAAATTCTCATTTGGCTGAATCGTTTCGAGGTCCATGAACACACGAATCTTACGCATTGGGGATGCCATATAATCTTGAGGATCATCACCCCACTTCCACTTACCAAAATCAAAGTATTGTGGGAGAATTCTATAATTGTAAATGACAGGTCCAAGCCCACCAACACCAATAAATCCAGAGACTAGTTTATTAACTCCACTATCTTCTAGGAACTCAGGCCCAGTATGTTCATTAATTCCCACTCTCCACTTAACTTCCTGCGGGAAATCTCCGACCCATTCGAAAGGCCCAAGGTCATCCCAATCTTCATGATTAGAAGTTTGTCCAGATTGCACATCAGTACAAGGCAGACCTACAGGAGTTGAACCTCCACGGAAATAAGCGAACCCTCTATAATGCTGTTTCGCATTAATAAGACTACTGTTCATTCCCAACTTAACAGGACGATAAACAAGCCCATCAAAGTTAATAATAGTCGAAGGCTCTAAAGTATCCAATATCGAAACTGGTCCTCTTGATCTCCAGATAATAGGAACCTTTGCGGCACCTATCTTCTGGTCGGAAGCTGGCATAGGAATTCCTAATTTCCATTGATTAGTCTTGAAGTCCATGACGTACATCTGTCTGGATGAACTTGCTCCAATTCCAGCAATAGGACGCATACCAAAGGTATTATCACCAAATGGGTGAATAGCAATTGGTTTGCCCTTACCACTAATCGCAAGTTTTGCCCCCCAACCATAATAAGTGGCGGGATCGAACCATTCAAGATCGTATGCGCCATTATGACTTGTGTTTCCACCAAAAATATAAAGCTTTTTACCACTCCCGTCATTTGCTATGACAGAACAATGGTCAAAGAGTCCACTTTGTTCCTTATGAGAGGTATTCGCAAGAGCGCGAATATTATCGTTAGTCCAATCAGGAGAAAAATATCCTGGAATAACACCAAAACCACCGCCAAAGTAACCATACTCAGGGGAATTAGCCTGTTTCATAATATTAGTCCAATTAGCTGAACCACGCTCACCCCAAGAAAGAACCCAGTTATCATCGGCATCTTTAATCTTAAAACGATGGATTCTATTTACTGGTCCTTCTAATTCATGATAACGAGATTTTCCTGCATTAGCAGCTTGATCAAAGACACTAATATCAGTGTCATTATAATTCTGGAACAACCAATTGTTGTTAGCCAAAGGCCACTGAGAATCCTCATCCTTATAATCAACAATTGTATTTTCCCGCGTGTTCCAAGCAAGGCCAATACTAGTTCCAATGAAACCACTATTCGCATAAGGGAAAATATTTGAGGCTTCCGTTTGGGAACTATACTGGAACAAAGGATCTAGTAACTGTTGATTCTTATCAAATTGTAAAGCACTAGTATAGCCTAGATTATGTGCGGCATAAGGAACTCCTGTTAGCCACCAAGAGTTAGAAGGTTCACCTTGACCACTACCAAGCAAATAGATATTACTTCCTGTAGCCCACTCGCTATTAAAGAAACCAGCACTATAGAAACCTTGTTGAATTCCTTGTTTCATCAATTCAAGATTTGTTAAGTTATCGGTTCCCGCGATATAGTACAGCCAAGAACCAGCATCGTCAGAATTTTGAACATCTTGCTCCGTCAATTTAACGTATACCATTTGTCCAAAGATACGCTGAGTTGGTGAAGAAGGATGCGTAAACGCATCTTCGTGGGGCTTATCTCCCCATGAGGCAAACCATTGCGTAGCATACGAAGAAGGCTCATTAGTATCATTGGATACATCAAGAAGAATGATATTTCCTCTATGGCTTTCTTTAACCTTTGAATTTGTTGCGTCTGTTCCCACGAACATAACAGGCTGATTCAGAGCAACTTTTTTCATTCCCTTAAAGCCACCCCAAAATGGAGAGGAAGCGTCAATCAGATGGGTCTGATCATACGATAGATATGGAATGGAATTTGTAGGTGTTACTTCATCTCGCATGAAGTAGTTATTGTCATACAAATTTCGAGTATTAGTCACATCGTCTTTAGTTTGTCCACCAATATAACGAGCATTGAAACCGCCATGACCTAATGCAAAAGTATTAGGAACCCCACCCAGAACATAGATATCATTTTCATCGCTATCATAAGCAGACGCAAAGAATAAACGTGCCGTTGGAGTATCAAATTCTTCCATTGAATTTCGGAATTCATTTGCATAATAGGAATTAAAGACATCTCGATTATTGAATTTTTCTCTAAAGGTTTCCCAATCTTTACCATCATTCCCCGCTTTAAATCTAAGGGCGAAAGGCTTTCTACCAAGGATATACTCCTGTGGATTATAAGCATCTCTCGGCAAGATTTGATAAGCAGTAGCTCTTGGAGTTCCGCTATCCGTTAAGATAGATTGCGTCAAAGCATTCGCAAAACCAGAGAATGTTTTAAATATACGATTCATTGTTCTAGTATCTACTACATTATCTTTTTGCCATTTCAAAGGCTGTAATAAATCTTGTACGTCCAGAATCTTAATCAAAGAGGGTTCAACAAGAGTGTTTAAGTCCCAACGTGAAGAAGCATCTGATGAATTATAGGAAGGGTGTCTACCAGTATCGTTAAAGTAACCTTGATTAAAGAATTCATTTAGAAGTCTATCAGAAGTATAACTATCATTGATATATGTAGCGGAATTTAAAAGGTCAAAGATTTCTTTATAACGCGAGTATAACCCACCAATAAGATTAATAGGTCTTGTCCACTGATTCCAAAGATAAGGATACTGTGAAAAGTTTCCTTGGTAAACGTTGGATACATCACGATCATCATAGAGTCCAGAAGGATCTGGAGGACCAAGATTAAATCTAATGTAAGATGCAAAATTCATAAAGGCATCATCAGCAAGAGCATTATAAATACGTGCGTCCCTTCCTAGCAAAGTAGGAATAAAGTTCGCTTTCGGATATTTATTTGAAGGCAGATAGTAAGGGCTAAATGCCGAAGCAGATCCCCGATTGTCCTCTAAAATATGTGTATAGCTTTCCTGATACTCATCGCCAAAGGGATACACAAGAGACATTGGATAGTTCATACCATAGTTGTAATACTTGTCATTACTAGGCCCAGGAATATAAGTTGCCAAGGGTCTATTACAAGGATCATTAACAAATAATCCAGCCTCATACCAAGGAGCATTAGAAGGACTAATTACTCCGCTGTTTGATCCTTCAAAGAAATGAGTATACTGATACTCCCCTTGTCCATATTGGCTGTCTCCCCTGAACATAAAGGGACTATGTATTTCGAGTCCCGCTAATCCTTCAGTTGCTAGCACTCTTTGATTATACAAGCGTCCCAAGCTACCTGTGAAAGATCTTGGATGCTGTGCGTAGAATCCGAAAGCACCAAATCTAGGATAAGCAAAAGTAGTTCGTGAACCACTAGCAGGAATCATATGTAGAGAATCTACAGCAGTATCAAAACGAGCGTCCTTAAGCATTACGCTTGGGAAATCATAGCCCCAATTTCGGGGGATACCAATTCCATAACCAGAATCATCGGTTCCTTTAAACCAATCCCCACTAGGGAATGCTGCATACTCTTTAGACATATGACGAGACCCATAGAAGAATCCTCCACCAAGCCTATTACCAAGATGCCCAAGGAAAGGCTTAGGTGTTATAGAGTCTATAGGTTCGGTATCCCAATTAGAAACTTCATATTCATCGGTAATACCACGATAGAAGTTTTGATAATAATCGGGAGTAAAGGGATGACCTGCGCCACCAAAGGTAATAAGAAATTCAGTATCATCGCTATTCATTCCATCGGAATCATAGTCACCAGCACCACTCTGTCCAAGTTTTGATCCTTGGATAAGAACCGCACCACCACCATAACCAACGTCCATTACAGTATGCTTTGAACCTAAGAAATAAGCATCAACAATCCGAGTTGTATTCGAAGTGTCCACCATATTTGATGGGGAATGATACATAAGACCAAGAGGAACTTCAAGAGAATTATAGTTATTGATAGAATGAGACAACCGACCTGTCAGGGCCATGTAACCACTAAATTGATAGTCTACATTCAAATGGAATAAGCTTAGGCCACCCCAAGAATGCTGATCTTGACCAATAGCTCTGTTATTATACTTTGTATGAATCCAATAATCAACGCCGAAAATTCCAGAAGGATGCACATGACTATCTAGAATAGAACGTGTTGAAGTAAAAGTTTGACCTCTATGATGAGGCAATACATCGTCTACTAATTCCCAAGTTAATCCACTATCAATAGAAGCGTAGAGCCTATGATCTTCTTCACCGTACTGAACACCTTCAATAGGTGTAATAGCAATTGCGAAGAGGACATTGTTTATTGAATGAACAATACTATCTATACGAACAAACAAAAAATCTTTTTGTAGAGGATCTAAGAAAGGCATCACAACCATGTCAGTTGCTTTTACCATATCTTCTTCGGTCAAAAGATGCATATGTATGTGGGGAGATTTATAGGCATCCGAATCAATAGCGAAGGATGCATTTTCATCATGCCATGCTTCAGAAGGAGATTCGCCCCAACTCTTTTTAGCTGCGCGAGGGAGCCAGCCTTTAAGAACTGACATAATATTTTCACGCGGATTTGTGGGAGTTCCCCCTAATAAAGTAGAATCGTCATTACCCTCATGATCCATAAAGATTCCCCCATAGGTCCAAACTACAGGACTATGAGGAATTCTATGACTCTCATCATAGATAGGTCTTGGAACATAAGAGTAAAATCTATTATAGGTATCGTTCTGTGCTTCCTGTAAATTATGCTGTTCATAACTATTCAGAAGTGCATGATAAGGAAGGTTAACTCCTTGCGAAGCGTACTTCAAAAGGAAATTCCAAGGATCAGGACGCATCGATGATAACAAAGGTTTCAGAATTGAAGTGGCATTACTCCAATAAGGATTTGAAGGCTGAGAATTATACTCTGTCTGTGCAGCCCAGGTATCTTCTACATGCCACAAATTTGTGGTATCTGTTCCCGTTGTGTAGACTTCTCTACCCGACCAAGTTCCTTCGGGAGTAAGGTGTCTACTTCGCGCCATCCATTCGGCTTTAGCCATACGAGATGAATATTCATCTGTTGACTCCCCGATAAGCTTGGTTCTCTTAAGTTCCGAAACGGGACGCATTGAGCGATAATTCCAAAATTCTTCGCGGAGATTACTAGAATCGTCCATCATATATTCAGGCACTCTAGATGAAATTGGGGAACGCCATACATCTTCAATAAAGCGTGAGGAATTCAAATGCTGTAGCAATTGATTATGGTGAACGGAATCTCTATAGATCCATTCTAGGAATCCTTTTTGAATCCCTCCATATTTTTTAATAGTCTCACCAAAGAAAACTTCACCCTGCCCAAAGTGAGTAAGGTCAACGAAAGTTCCATTGATGCCATTAGAAGCTTCTTTGTATAGATTGATACCTGTAGTACCAAAATCATGAAGCGTCATACGTTCTTTAATAAATACTTCGAAGGGTGCTGCATCATAGTCAGAAGCTCTAAAATCAAAAGTCATTGGGTAATAAAGCTTAAGAAGATTACTTGCATCTGTTAATAGCTGTGCGCTATTATAGGGATTGAATGAATGCCCTTCTGTTGTTACAAACTTCTTAGCCGCATCAAGCTTATCTAGGCAACCATCCCAAACGGCAATGTGTGATAGTCTCTCAGGGTTGCGAGTTTTCTGAACGTATAGAAAATTATTAGAAACATCATTACCATAGGGGCTAGAAGTATCGGGAGTAATGCCCCAGAAGTTATTAGAACATTGAGCATCTGCTCCATTACTGTTGGAGGCTTCCCACCACCATCTACGAGAATAATTTTCGGGGGTGTCTAAATCGGTTGCTTTGTTAGGTAAATGGTTTACTGCAAGAGTAGCAGTAGCGGCCCCGACAGTAGGATAATTCCAACTGTTACCAAGGAAAACTTGAGTCGCGGCAGTGTCACCAATTTGTCCCATTTGTGTAAAACGATAATCCGCATACCAAATTCGAATACCGTTGATATACCAACGAATCTGAGCATCGGCTGGACCCGTTCCACCAGCTTCATCATCTATAACAACAGAAACCTTAAATTGATTTTCTTTTCTATCGGGAGCAATGATATCAGGAATCGCGGCATAGCGAACAGGATCATCCGTTGTTGATGCTTGTTCGGTTCCTAATCCCGCGCCATCGATATTTGTGTTGATTCGGAATCCCGCATAAGGAGCATGAGGTGTTCTGGCATTATATAGGAAATCATAAGTAGCAACAGGTCGGCCACCATGAACTGTACTTAGACCACCTTCAGCTAATAGATCATGCTGAGTTTCCAATCCGTCATCGCTATAATAATTACTTGGATAAAGTGTTACATCATTAGTTACATCACTATACCTATGATTGTACTGCCAATTCGATGCATCCTCCGAAGCTCCAAAAATACGCCTGTTTAGAATTTCATTACCTTCACGATTTGTGTAGGAACGAACAAGCTCTGCTTGCATCTGTCTAACAATAGCTTGGTGTGAACAACGCGCAAAAGCGTTTGTTGCATCCCCCTCATTAGCAGCAATAATTGAAACAACAAAACCGCCGCCATACATAGGTTCTTGATCTGCGGGATCGGCATACGCCCAACGTTTATCATTTACGTTATCATTGCGCGACCAACCAGAATCATATTCCCATCCAGCACTATAGGAAACAGGACAAGTAACGAAATGCTCAGAAGCTTCAGTGAAAGCTACGATAGGTACTGAGGGTTCTAGGGCAACATTATTTTCATCATAAGGAGGTTCCCAATAACTAACTCCCGAATCGTCAAGATCTGCGAAAGGCATGTATACTCTAGGCCCAATAGAGATTAGATCAATCCAGTTACTTACATCTTTCTGCAACCAGCTTGGAGTTGCATCATCTCGAAATTCCCACCAGTCAACTCCATAATCTTTCGAAAGAAGGTTTGTTGCATCATCTGTAGCAAGCAACATCGGCCAAGATTCCCAAGGCTGATCTTGTGAGGCAGCAGCGAGTTCAGGAACTCTATCCCAAAAACGAGCAAGCCAATCCCAAGTGTATTTAAATTCGGAAGTAAAGTAGAATAGAGAGAGCCTATTACTAGGACCACCAAAATTATAACCTGATACTTGATCGCTAGGATCTAGATCTGATTTTCCAATCACAAAAAGAGGATACATTTGAACGATAGATTGAGGGGCTACTTTATCCCCACTAGATACGCCTTCAGATGAAATAGTATCGGGGAAAAACCCACTAAATTCACTACCGTTTTCATAGTAATGATTGAACTCATCTTTAACGAAACTGTTGTAGTCAAAGTCAGTACCACTAAAATAGAACTTTGTTGAAGGTCTAAAGGTAACTTGCAGAGTCATTTCATCATTCAAAATTTCAGCAAGGTTTGCTGCCTGAAGCTGTGCATTATAGAACGCGGTTCCATAATGGAGTTGATCATAGTCTGCATGATTGAAAATGGAGTAACCTTTAACCGCTTGAGCAACGGCATTATAGATACCTTCGTAATATTTTTGACCTTCTGTTAAATCGGTAATCCACTGAAAATTTTCATGAGTTGATTTATCATAAGGTAGGAAAACATTTGTATATACGCCACGCTCTGCAACGTCCATGTAAGGAATGAATTGATCTTGAAATCTCGATTCAGACCCACCAAGTTGATCTCCCCACTTTATCCAACTAGGATAAGCGGCAACAGCACTTGTTTCCTCATTAGCACCATACTCAGCAGGAGAAGGAAAGTCTCCATAAATCCGATTAAATAAAAGAGCAAACTTCGAGTTAATATTATCCCAGTCAGCAACCCAATTAGGATTTGCTGTAACTGTAGGACTTGTTGGATCTACTAAGAAGTTATCATTTCCTGGGACAGTCAAACCGAACATTCGTCCTAGTGAACGAACGCCCTCAAGGGTTCCCCTATGCTTATAGAAATAAGCAAGATTCTGAAGAATGATTGACCATTGCTCTTTTTCAAATTCGCTCTGCCATATGTTAGAACCATCTTCATAGATTGTACTACCTAGAAGTTCGGGGGATATATCCATACCAAGATCGTCAATAATAAACGAGTAAAGTTCATCCGTGAAAGGATAAGCAAAATCTTGCATATACTGACGATAGGAAGAATTTTTTGCTTCCATGAAATTATCCACAGCAGCTTTAAGTGTGTCAAGTTGAATGGCGTAAGATTCAACAAGAGCTTGCAGAATACCATTACCATTAATATCTGCGGAATCCATTCGCTTAACAAACGAAGGAATATTCTTCCAAAGGATATTAGACACATCAAGTTTTAATTCTTCTGATATATGTTTTACATAAGGGTCACTCATTATCATTCCTTATTGTTCTAGGAAAGTCCACTCACTATCAAGGGAGTCAATATTAATTTCATCCCAGTCTGTCTCTCCCCACCTATCGATATACTTAAACATATCGTCCAATGCTTCTAACGAAAGGGGGAAGGCTAATCGATAACCTAGATTAACTCCTGTATTATCCCCCTGATGGGAAACCATAGCATGAAATACGCTATCATCGATATTGGCTGAATCGTAGAATTCAGTCTTAAAGTTTTCGCCCCAACTCGGAGCATCAATTCTATCGAAGTCACCAGACCAATCCCTATAAGGATAATAGGCACCACCGTTAGAACCTATATAAAACTTGTAAGCTTTGTCACTCGAATTTGTATAGGGACTTCTTTCTACAATTTTAATGTCATCGGAGATTCTATTATAAATAGACTCCTTATAGTATTTCCACAGATAGTATTGCCACAAAAGGATAAATGTTCCAAAATAATTAACAGACATGTTTGGTTCCCAAGGAAGGGCATCATAAAAAGGAGAGTCAACATTAAAGAGTTCCGAAATATCCTTTGTACTATTCTTCCATTCAGAGAATAATTTTGTGAGCATATTACTCGCGTCAGTTTGACTTCCGTTTAAAAGATCAAGCTTCCAAGATCCCGACATGAAGGTATTAACCACTTCTATATAATCAGTATTATGAGATTCATAAACAATTTTATTTAGATCGGGCAACAACTTAATGTCTTTACGCATATACATAGGCGCAATGAAGGGGATCTGAGGTATTCTAATAATATTACCAACATCTAAATTTCCTACAAAGGCTGTAATATTATCGTACCCATCGCCGCCATTCCACGTAGCATAATCTGTAAAGTCAATTTCAATTTTAAGTCTATTACGATCTAACTGTTTCTCCATTGTCATTATATTAGAGGAATCTTTTGCGTATACCCACATAAGATCTTCCCAGGGCAAACACACTTCATTAAGAGGATCACCCCCCACATAGTTTTCAGAAGTCGCTTTACTAGTATTTCTAAGGGCATACGATAAAGGTTCAGGTGTGAAGCCAGCATAGGTTCTATCGTTAAAAAGTCTAGAGTTATCTGGATTACTAGGATGAATATACTGTTTTGGCACAGTAAGACTTGAAGGATAAACCCCCAAATCTTCAACGCCGAAACTCCACAACCACCTGTTATAACTTAAACGAACATGGTTTACAAAATTACTTGCCTCATGATATTGATTCTCTGTTTCAGGAGTATAATTCCCTGAGAGACCTAGACAATCCACAGTCGCATCCGTATCGAAGATACCGTATAAACCTACTCGATACCCAAAAGGACGATAGCTAAGATTTCCGTATTCAATAGGATCAGCACCGTAGGGATTCTTACCATGAACAGACCCCCACCCAGAAGGCATTATTCCATTAGTAATTAAATTAAGGTCTGAAACACTCGGTAAAAAACTTCCATCTGCTTGACTTGACTCCCAAGGATTTCGAATTGAAAATATATTACTCCAATGGTATTTAATTTCTTGGCCGACAGGAGCAGTAAAATCTTCAGCAACTTCCCCAGGAGTAGAAGCTTCTGTTACATAAGCTTTCTGAAGATAGTATAATAACCTTCGTGCCATCCCATGTAGCGAGGACACACTAAATTCATTGCCTTGAGTTGTCCCATCATCAAGGACAACGGGACCATGACTCGTTGTTGCATAGAAATTCAAAAGTAAATCAGCACCCACCTTTGCATAACCAACGGGGAGAACATCTTTCTCTAAGAATATTTGTGGTGGGGGAATAATAGAATATTTTGGATCAGAAGCATCTAGATGAAAAGGAATTACTCTATCGTAGGCCATTTCCTTTACGAGTCTACTAAGTCCTACAGGAGCGTTCTTATTAGGATGCCCCCGAATTATCTGACTTCCTGCAAGGGGGAAGCTATACATAGCATCTTGCTCTAAACCTTCAACGGGATTGGCAATATTAATTTGTCCTTTGGAAAAATAGGGGAAATTTATAGGATCATAACTCTGTAGTACCTGAACTTGATCCAAAAAGGAATTCTTTAGTAGATCAATTTCATTCAAAGTTTCAGAATTTTTAGAGGCAATATCAATCCCTAAAATTTCAGGCTGTAAACGACTTGTATGCTCATCCACGGTAATTACAATATCAATATCAAGGTCACGGACTTTCACATACTCGGAAATAATAGAGTCCCAGATTAAACCCTCCTCATAAAAATCGGGTAAATGTAAAACAAGTGTATCAGTAGCGTAAGGATTATGCTGTCTCTTTTTAAGAACATCGGACTTGTAGCGAAGCATTCCATACTTGGGGCTATCTTTAAAATCAGCAAGATCTTTAAACGAATGGACTAATTCCAATTCATAGATTCCATAGAGTCCGTTATTATGATACTTTTTATTTAACATTGCTTGTGAATAGATATCTCTATTTTGCAAAGGAGTATTCATATAGATCTTAGCAAAAACACGCATCCCAAAAGCTTCAGGATAAATACTAGATCCTGAATACATATTTACTCTTGTATCATACAAGAAAGGTCTGTCGTTTCCATAAACAAAGAAAGGATTAATGTACCAATTTGTAGGTTCCTCTACTTCACCAAATTCGTCAACGATTCCTGCTTTTGTATAGTATTTAACTACCGAGAAATCATCATCGGTATCTTCCCAGTACATTCTATCGTCAACTTTAAAACAACTATCAAGCCCCAGAGGACTTAGATAAACAGAACTCAAATCAATTTTCCCAAACAAATTGTAGTCGGCATTTGAAATATCAGAAAAATTGGAATCTACCAGAGTAATAACTTTTCGATCTTGACCCGCAGAAATCCTAACAGTATTCACATTTGCACTTGTTGTAATGGTTCTATCTCTTGTAGAGTCTAATTCTAAAGTCGCAGGATTAAAAATTGAAATTGTATCATAGGAACTGTAAGGATATAATTCTCCAAAAACAGGAAATCCCTTTTTCAAAAAAATCTGCCCATAATCATGCGTCCCAAATTCATGTTTATTTAGATCGCTTGAACTCAGTTCGGAGACTATATTAAATTTACTTGATTCCAAACGAAACTTCGATGGAGTAGGTCTAATTACGCCCTTAACTGATCCTTGAATATTTTGAGGATTATACTTGTCCATTACCGTACCGTTCCTGAAATGTTATTCAACTGGTAAATCTGATTCGGGTATATAATAGTGGACCCCCCAATATCAGACCTTTGTGAAAAGAGATTGGTTTTCGAAACATCTTCTGTTTCATAGATATTCAAAGCGGAGATACCTGAAACACCATTGACCGATCCAAAAAGTTTGGATAGATCATCGTAATAAATAGGCTGTCCAAAATTCCAATAACGAAGATCAAAAAAGTCTCGAATTGCTTTGTTAAGATCCGTTTGGATTTGATTACTCAGTGCTGTATTAAATCCAATGGCAACGTACTCTACATCAATATTTATAACGTGGGGCTTTCTTGAATATACAGTATCAGTAAGCATTCGAAAATGATCTATGTAATTACTTAAAGCCTGTTGTTCTGCCGAAGCTGTAATATACTGTAGCTTTCCGTCAGATCCCAATTTCAGTACATACAAGTCCACTTCTTTATGAGTAATCGAAGATCCTGTAGGCGTTACTGAAGAAGGGTCTTTAAAGATCGTAACTCCCCTAACTGCCGCACCTGCTTTGAAAACGGGAACGCCCCATACTTCAGGAATGCGTTCCAAGAGATTAATATAATCTTCAGCGGTAACTGCTCTTTCTTGATTTCGAAAAATCGAATGCACATTATGGCGAATTTCTTCAATTGATTCTTTGTCTCGCCCCCCATCCATAATTGAGGAACCTATGACTTTTGGTAGCCATGCATTATCGTTAGCTACTAACTCGTAAGCAAAAGTTACATTCGTATTTGAGAGAGTCCCTTCTTTCTGATTCGATTTTGATCCAGTAGTTTGTAAATAAACACAAGTCATCTCGGAACCCATATTAGGACGCTTGCCCAAAGGCCAGTTTACATCGGACAATGTGGGTGTCGCCCCTGAAGCGGCTTGCTGATCTAGGATATCTTTCATCCCCAAAGTATCCATTGACTGATAACCAAAGATTAAAGAGGTTCCTACAGGTGTATTTCTCTTGATAAACCTTCTACGAGTTTGAAATCTTTTCTTTGCTCCCGAAATTGGATCTTGTGTAACATGACCATAAGGGTTAACCATATAATCTACTTCGAACCATAGTTCATCGAAAGCAAAATTAGAATAACGAACTTCACTAACATCGTCAGTTTTTGTATAGATATTGTGTATTTTATAAAAGGTATTATCAAAGATGCTAACTTTTTCAAAAGAAGTTCCAACAAAAGGGCCAAGATTTACACTAGTAAAATAGCTGCCTTCAACGGGAACCCGCGCCTTTACTGAAACATAAGACCCTTCATCCTGCCAAGACCACCGAATGCCATTTTCATATTTAGTTAAGGAAGCTCCTGCGTCAAAGAAGGTTTTGGTTTTGTTATTAAAATCAATAGGATACAAAAATCTATACCTAGATTCGGTTCCCGTCGAATCTGTTAACGCAAAATAACTTCTGTAGATATCAAGTCTAGGAAGATTATCTCCTGTAGATGCCTGGCCGTTTTCCCAGATATGATGAGTGATCTTAATTTCTAGATCAACTAATCCTTTTGAGGGTTGATTTTTCTTCGGAGAATAACCAAGAGAATGCGCTAGCTTATAAAGGTTTTCTTCTTCCTGCGCGGTCGTAATAAACATTTCATTAAACTGTTTATCTATATAGAAATTCAAGGTGTCTGCCACAACAGTATTCATGTCCAAAAGTAGGCTTACAATTGAATTTTCATCAGCTATATTTGATGAGAAATCAGGAAACTTATTAGTTATATAGCTTTTAAGATTCTCTTTTAAGGACTCGTAATCCCTATCCAGATATGAAATTTGTTTACTCATGATATCCCCTAAATAGCTATTCTAAAGGTAGCTTCTATGTTATCGTATTTTGGAATGATAAATGCAATAGTAATTATTGCTTGTCCTGTTTGTGATGATTCATCCACTTCAACATCACGAATAAAAAGATAAGGCATCTGCTCTTTAAGTGTCTGGAGAATTTCAGTTTTGATAATAACTCGCTCGGTATTAGTTAATTGATTGAATACTCTTTTCCAGAGACTACTACCATAACGAATATTCCCCATTCTTTCACCCTTCATAACAGAGAACAAAAATTGGAGTCTATACTTCGTAATCTCTACGATATTATCTGTAGTTTCAAAGTCAAGAAAGGGCCACCCAAGAAAGTTTTTTTGCCCTTCGAAAGTTGTTAATTCTGTCATCGCTTACTCCCCGCAACAAATTCAACTACAGTCACATCAGCCCTTTCTATAAGAATTTCCTGCCCATCTTCAGCTAGCTCCAACAGCAAATCCACTACTTCAGTTGCTTTCGCTTGATCTGCACAATAAGCCACAAGAACATAGTGCAACCCTCTCCAGGAAGTCTGCCCAATCCGATTTGCGCCCTCGGCCATGACTACTGAAAAAGCTCCTGAGATATCCAAAAGATTGTCGTGCAACTTTCCAGCTATCTTATCGTCTATATATGCGGTTATTTTAACTCTAACTGCCATGTTTATCTTCCTTAATCATCGAATACAATTTCTACATTAACTATATGGTTTCTGGACGCGCCTACGGCTGTATCAAACTCAAATCTACAAGCTATTTGATCACCTGCATTAAAGGTAGTTACTCCCCTTGCTTGTGTTTGATAACCAGTAATCTCCCAGGCAGCACCAGTATGGGCATCTGTTGAACTATATGCATCTGAACCCTCTACAGTAACATGAAAACGTGAGTTTCCGTTGGTTGTATGAACATTCCAATCGTAATGATAAGCCAAACTAATGATACTACCAGACCGCGCCATCACGCAACCTTTACCACTACCTGTTGTTTGATACCCAGTAGCTTTTAGCCAAGCATCGGAAGTCATGGTGTAGCCTCCGAATCCCAACATCATTCGAGAACCGTTCATCTCCCCCGAAACAGTTAGATCATTGGAAACGTCCAGATTGGTATTGACTTTTAGATCTCCATCGCCAACGTCTATGTAACCATGATCAGTATCATGATAGAATTGTATATAATCATTTGCGGAAGCGAGGCCAGCGGCATAGATCCTAAATGTTGGGTTTGATACCTGATCTGTGGGAACTCTATCCTGTAGGTACTCGTTGAAGAACAAATACCCAGACGTAGTAGAACCATCAATTGCCGTTTCTATTCTCGGAACATAATAAGGAACCCCACCCGATTTATCAAAACGGAATCCGAAAGTAGAATAACTCCCAAGGAGAAGGTAGGTATCATTTCCGATAGCCACGTTATCATCAAATCGGAAAGTGGACATCGATGTGCCACCAAGACTAAAAGTTGCTCCCCACTCCCAATCTTCTCCAAGATCAATATTGATATATTGATCCCCCCCATTAACGAACTTCACCTGCCCTTGACTGTCCTCTATGATAGAGTATTGTCCATTAATATCAATGTCAAGGAAGTTAACAGATGCCCCCAATGCAGCATAATTATTCGATACATCTGTCTTTAAAGCTCTAGAATCTACGTCAACTTGTGTCCCATAATTATTTGATACATCTGTTTTAAGAGCATAATGATTTGATACATCTGTCTTTAAAGCCCTCGTACCAACATTAACTTCTAACACATGATTTGAAGTGTCTCTCCAAAAGTGATTTGATACGTCCGTTTGAAGATTATCGTAATCCCCCTTAAGCCCTGAAAGGTCCACACCATCAACTGTTCCACCAACTAAGATATTATTTTGAACACTGAGATGAGCAGCAGCACCAAGGGTATTTTTTATATAAAAGGTTCTGGCAGAGGATATGTGCTGCATCTCCACAGTAACATTACCTGTTGCCCAAATAAGATTGGTATTGATATCATCTACATTTGAAAGCTTAAAACCACCAAGATCCAAATCACCCCGCATAGCCTGAGAGCCGTATAGGTCAAGATAGTTATTTGATACATCGGTTCTAAGTGCAGTAACATTTACTATGGTTTCATAGTTGTTTGAAACATCAGTTTTTAAAGCTCTAGAATCTACATCAACTTGTGTCCCATAATTATTTGATACGTCTGTTCTCAATGCAGTAACATTCACTATAGTTTCATAGTTATTCGAAACATCAGTTTTCAAAGCATATGCAGCAGCAGAGGCAATTCCTAAATTTGATACCTCAACATTCGTTGCATAGTTGTTTGAAACGTCTGCTGCGATATTTGAAATGTCAGCAAGATCTACGTCCCAATCTGCCATTGTAATTAGTCTTGTATTCGAAGTGGTAATGTTATCGGCAACAAAGTTAATTATGCGTGTGTTATCCGCACCATCGAAAATAGCAAACTGAT
>Ga0233412_10000681_pt1 | contig 19111 bp, 16 predicted proteins | sample Na_anoxic_4_MG_FD_180667 | JGI IMG/M metagenome (GOLD analysis project Ga0233412, IMG submission 180667) | Seawater microbial communities from Saanich Inlet, British Columbia, Canada - Na_anoxic_4_MG | ecosystem: Environmental > Aquatic > Marine > Inlet | place: Canada: British Columbia...
AATTTAGATAATATCCACATCGGTAAAATTCCGATTATGTTGAATTCTAGTTTATGTTTATTAAAGCAATATGAGCATATTAATAACAACTTAACGGGTGAGTGTAAATATGATGCTGGTGGTTATTTTATTATTAATGGTTCAGAGAAAATAGTATTAGGACAAGAAAGAGCAGCTGAGAATAAGATTTATTGTTTTAATTCAGCAAAAAATAATTCAAAATATAAATGGATTGCTGAGATAAAATCCGTTCCCGATTTTAAATGTATTTCCCCCAAACAAATAAACATGACAATTACATCGAGAGTAAACGCATTTGGATATCCAATTGAGGTTCAAATTCCTAGATTGAAGCAATCAGTTCCATTATTTATAGTATTTAGAGCATTAGGTATAATTTCCGATAAAGACATATGTGAAAAGATTGTTTTAAATTTGAAGGATGATAAATATGTTAAGATGACCGAAGAATTAAAATCGTCTGTTATTGATTCAAATTCGGTATTGACACAGGAAGATGCTATACAATTTATAACTAATTATGTAATGTATACTCCTATGAATATGGATAAAGATGCTGGACAAAAAAAGAAATATGATTTTACATTAGAAGTATTGAAGAATGATTTGTTTCCACATTGTCATAATACAACCGAAAGGATTTATTTCCTAGGTTATATGGCGAATCGTTTATTACAAACAAGTTTTGGATGGCAAGGGATTAGTGACAGAGATTCTTATGTAAATAAGCGTATTGATATGACAGGAAATTTGTTGAATAATTTATTCAGGAATTATTTTAATAAGTTGGTGAAAGATATGACAAAACAAATAATCAAAGAAATTAATGAAGGTTCTTGGCAAATTAAGGGTAATCCTATGAATATTATAAATATGACAAATATTTACAAAATGGTAAAACCTGCAACTATAGAAAATGGTATCAAGAAAGCACTATCAACTGGTGATTTCTCTGTAAAAACAACAAATAGTAATAAGGTTGGTGTAGCTCAAGTAGCAAATCGTTTAACTTACATTTCTTGTTTAAGTCATTTGCGACGAATTAATACTCCTATTGATAAGAGTGGGAAATTGATTCCTCCAAGAAAATTACATAATAGTTCATGGGGGTTTTTATGTCCAGCGGAGACTCCAGAAGGTGCTTCAGTTGGTGTGGTTAAGAATCTAGCATATTTAACAAACTTGACTATTCCATCTAATAGTGTAGCAATTTATGAATATATAAATCAGTTTATTATACCTTTGAATGATAAAATTTGTGAATATGAAGATTTTAGTGAAAAAGTCAAGGTGTTTGTAAATGGAGCATGGATTGGTATTTCTGAAAATCCTATAGAATTATATAATAATCTCAAAAAGAAAAAACATTCTGGTATTTTCAATATTTACACATCTATTGTGTTTGATATTAAGAATAAAGAAATTAAAGTGTGTAACGATAGTGGTAGATTAATCCGTCCATTATTGAAAGTTAAAGACAATGAATTGGTGATAAATAAAAATATTATAGAAAGAATAAAAAATAAAACGATTGATTGGGAAGAATTGTGTGTAGAAACTGTTTTAGATGAATCAGTAATTGAGTATATAGATCCTGAAGAACAAAATTATAATATGATTTCAATTAAGCCAAGTGATTTAAAATTAAATGACCATATTAATTATAAATATACCCATTGTGAGATTCATCCAAGCACTATATTTGGTATTTTAGCATCATGTATTCCATTTCCTGAACATAATCAAAGTCCAAGAAATACCTATCAATGTATTGATAGTGATGAAGAGATTAAATTAGCAAATGGTTCATATAAAAAATTACTAGATATTAATATTGGTGATGTTGTAGATACTTTTAATGAAGATGGTAGTATAAACTATGGTAAAGTTATTAAATTAAAAACCCAAGATACCAATAAATGTATGTATAATTTAACTTTAGCAACAAATGAACAGGTTAAATCAACCCATGATCATGTGTTCTATACAAATAATGGTTGGAAAATGGCTGAAGATATGAAGGTAAATGATGATTTAGTAGGTATAGATTATAGAAAATATGACCATGATATAAAATTTACAGATAATGTATTATTTGATTTTAATACAAGTTTATATTTCAATGATTATGAAAAAGACAATTTAGATTTATTTAATATATTGAAGATTTATAATAATTCCAAAGGTTATTTATTTACTAAGTTATTTGGTGCAGTTAAAGCGTGTAGTTTTATAGTTAAGGAAGAAAGTAATACTCAAACCCAAAGACTAGATAGCCATGAATCATTTAAAACCATTGTAGCTTTTGATACATATATGGATAAAATGTTATTTACCAAGGATATAGAAAACTTTGGTTTAGGGTTTGAGATTAAGGATAAAGTAGATCCATATTTGAAAAATCAATATAATAATAATAATAATAAGGAAAATCCAGGAAAGTTATTTCATCTAGAAATTGGAAATCTCTTTAGTAAAATGATGTTGTCACTAGGAATTGTAGTAAATGGTACTATTTATAATGGTGATTTTGGTGTTCCACAATATATATATAATTATCCACATTTAAGAATGGCTTTCTTGAGCGGTTATTTAAGTTTTACGAGTGTAAGGGTGAGATATAATAATTATAACGAAACGAAACCATTTTGTGTAGATAATATGATTATTTATAAAGATAATTTAGAGAACGCAAAATTAAAAGAACGTATTTTGAATAATATATTTAAAAATTATATAGATACAAAAGAAGCGATTATAAATCGTATAAATGACTTATATGAATTGGAATTTGGATTTAAGTATGATACGTGTTTTAATAAGTTTTTAGATATAGGATTTGCATATAATCAAACAAAGCAATTAGAAACATATAAAGCACGTGTAAAATATTATAATAAAGAAGTAAATGTAACAAATTGGATATCACAGGGTAGTTTGGTATTTATCCCAATAAAGTCTATTATCCCAACGAAAAGTATTAAAGTGACAGATATAACAGTTGATAACAATGATCATTCATTTATTTTAAGAAAGGGTTTTGCTGTTCATAATTGTGCTATGGGAAAACAGGCAATGGGAATGTATGTAACAAATTTTGATACAAGAATGGATAAAACTAGTTATGTATTATCATATCCAAGTAGACCTTTAGTAGATACGAGAGTAATGAATATGATTGAATTAAATAATGTTCCATCAGGTAGTCAGATAATAGTAGCAATTGCTACACATGGTGGATATAATCAGGAAGATAGTATTTTATTTAATAAAGGTGCGATTGATAGAGGTTTATTTCAGGCAACTATTTATCATACAGAGAAGGATGAGGATAAAAAGATTCATGGAGATGAAGAAATTCGTTGTAAGCCAAATAAAACGACAACTAAAGGGATAAAGTTTGGTAATTATGATAAATTGAATGATAAAGGTGTAATAAATGAGAATACTTTAGTTAAAAATAGAGATATAATTATTGGTAAGGTTGTTCCTATTAAAGAAAATAAAAACGATCATACTAAAAAGATAAAACATTTGGATCAAAGTAGAATTTATAAGACAACTGAAGAAAGTTATATTGATAAAAATTATATAGATAGAAATGGTGATGGATATAACTTTTGTAAAGTAAGAGTAAGAACTTTAAGAAAACCAGTAATTGGTGATAAATTTAGTAGTAGGCATGGGCAAAAGGGAACTATAGGTAATATTATTCCAGAAGAAGATATGCCATTTAGTGCTGACGGTGTAAAACCCGATATAATAATTAATCCTCATGCGATTCCGTCAAGAATGACAATTGGTCAATTAAAAGAAACGTTATTGGGACGTGTTTTAATAGAAATAGGTTTATTTGGCGATGGTTCAAGTTTTGGTGGTTTAGAAATTAAAAATATTTCAGATGAATTATTGAAATTAGGATATGAACAACACGGAAATATGTTATTAATGAATGGTCTAACAGGTGAACAATTAGAAACAAGTATCTTTATGGGACCAGCATTTTATCAGAGATTAAAACATATGGTGAATGATAAACAACATAGTAGGTCAATTGGACCAATGGTGAATCTTACAAGGCAACCAGCTGAAGGACGTTCCCGAGATGGTGGTCTAAGATTTGGAGAAATGGAAAGAGATTGTATGATTTCACATGGTGCTTCGAGATTTACCAAAGGTAGATTATTTGATGCTTCTGATAAATATTATGTAAATGTATGTAAAAAATGTGGATTGATTGTCGCCTATAATAAAGAATTGAAGATTCATAATTGTAAAACTTGTTCTAATAAAACGGAATTCTCATATGTAGGAATTCCATATGCTTGTAAATTATTATGGCAAGAATTGATTACAATGAATATTGTTCCCAGAATGATTACATAATTAAAGTATAAGATTAACGGATGAATTATTAATATAAATATTTTTTATATTAATATACTATAAATGACAACATTAGGTGGTGGAATACAAGGAATTGCTCCCCCAATAGTAGGGGTTTCAAATAATTCAGCATTAAATCGTTTTAGTTTAAGGACCGCATGGAATGGTGCTTTAGGTGGAAATACATATAAAAGTAAAGGTATTGCTGTTTCCCCATTTCGTGCTGTTAATAATGCAGGTGATGTTTTAAGTCGCCAAAATTATAGTTGTGGTGGTTCAAATCAAGTTAATAATATTAAACCAAGTCTTCATCCTTCTATTGGTGGTATATTAAGTGCGTGTGATGGATCAGGAATTGAGCCATCAACATGTAACGTAAAGTATGTATACGATTCTTCGGATTTTTCCAAATACAAAAAATTAAAGGCTATAAATCAAAATTATAATGATTCTAGTTTTGGTGGAAACGATTCTAGTGCACAACAAATGGCATTAAGAAGAGTTAGACAATAAATAAGTTTTTAAATTATAGTTCACAACCTGTTGAAAACAATTTACTATTTCTAAAATAAAAGTAAAATATAATTTTAAAAATATCTAATTATACTTTATAATGAACGCTTATGTTGTGGAATTTTTAGGAACATTATTCTTTTTATATGTAATTTTAGCAACAAGTAATGCTTTAGCAATTGGTGCAGCATTAGCAATTGCTATTTTATTAGGTTCTGCGATTTCTGGTGGTATGTTTAATCCTGCTGTAACTATTATGATGGCAGCCGCAGGTAAACTCCCCCAAAATGAGGTATTACCATACGTATTATCTCAAGTTGCTGGTGGATTAGTTGCACTTGAATTATACAAGAGGGTTAAGTTGTAAATATTAAATATATATTTTTGTAATATTTTAGTAGAAATTAATTTTATAATTAATATATATATATGCGTAATTATAAAACAAAGAGACATAATAAGAGTAAAAGTGGTGGAAAGAATAATAAAACTAGAAAGCACTATTCTAGAAAACATAGAGGTGGTGGTTTAATGGAAATGTTCAATAATTTAAAAGAACATGGTCGTAATATGTTGAATAAAGCACACCAAAAGGCTAATATAATAATGGGAAAAAAACCACTAATAAATACTGCACCTCAATCACCTGACGAAAATTCTCTAGAAAGATTTAATAAAGCACAAGAAAATTTAGATAATAATCCAAATGTATATGCAGATCCAAATGCGATGAATGGTGGTAAATATAAAAAGAAATCACACCATAAATCATCTCATAAACATAAGGGTAATAGAAGAAAATAAATTATAAAAAATAATATTTTATTTTCTAGAACGAATTCTAAATTTTGATGTTCTTGAGTTATTAGAAAGGAACTTGGTCCTGCCAAAATATCTAATTCCCATAAAATTTGTAAATAATCTATAGATAATAAGTAATGTCATAATTATTAAGATAACATTTTTATATTCATTTAGAAAATCAAACATTTTAGCACCAATTGATAATAAAAAATTATTCATTTATAAATTATGTGAATATATAATTTTTTATTTGGTTGTTTTTCTCAAAGTTCGTCTAGTTCTTGGAGGTGTTTTTAATTTATTTAAAGTTTTAGTTTTATTTGGTTTAATTTTATCACGATGGATTAATTTACCAACTGCTGGAATTTTGTTATTAACTGTATACATATCTTTAAATTTTGAATAAAACGATTTTGATGGATAAACGGTGGAATACATATCGAATACAGGTTTTCTCATTTTAACATTACCAGCATCTGATTCTAAAGTAATAGTTGTATCATTGTCTTTAAAGATAACAGCTGCAGCATGATAAGGACACCCTCCACTAACATCTAATTCTACTGGCATCATAACATACGCATCATTAATATTGGGGCTAATATTATGAAATAATTCGTCGTTAGTTCCTTTGTTTAATTCTTTTAAAGCATCATTAGCAATAGTAATATTTTGACCATCAGTATGCCCGAATAGTCTATGTTTAGGTTCATCGACTCTTAATAATGCTTTTTTATTATCAAATTGGTTTAAATTACCACTTACTAAACCTTCAGCTAATATTAAACAATCATTTGGTATTTTTTTTAAATTTAGATTGTTAGTAAATCTATCATATTCCTTAAGTTCCTTTATTCTATGTGGTAAGTTGGAAAATTTGTTTAATACTATAGAATTAGTATTTCTTACCCTTTCAACCTCATCTTTTTTAATAAATAGATTTTGTTCTTGGTTTGTATCAATTGCAAACACTTTATTTTCAGAAAACTTTATTGTCATCACAATTATACTATATTATGTGTATAGTATAATTTATATCAATCAATTTTTATTTTTTTTGTTTATTTTGAAGTAACTTATAAAGTAAAAAAAGTCCTAAACCACCTAAACTAATTATGTAAAGTTTTACAAGAATATCTTCTGGTAATTGTTCTTTAGGTTGCGTCTTTAAATCTTTTAGTTGTGTAAATGCCTCAATACATTCCCTACCTGTTAAAGGATTTCTATTATTTGAAAAACTACATGGATCCATATTTCTAATATCAGTTTCACTAATAAAATGAGTTGCACTACCTCGATTATTATTAACGTCAATGGTTTCCATAGTTAATGGTTGACAATTAGGGCTAGTGCCTGATAAGAATGATTGTAAAATATTAAATGGATTTAAAACATTCATATTACTCATAGTTCCAGGTATTAATCCTCTAAATTCACTAAAATTAACTCCTGTTCCTTGAGATATAAATGGTATATTTCCTTCTGGAACATTATTAACATAAATAAATCTATCAACTTTGCGACCGCTATTAGTATCTTTACATTTAGCACCTGTTTTAAGGAAAAATTTATTACCTAAAGGTTGTCCTGTTTTAGAAGCTTTACTTTTTCCAGTAACTAATAATTCAACATACGAAATTAACCCACCTACATCTTTAGATAATGCATTAAGTGTTCCTTTTGATGACATCCCAATTTGGCTTGGAGTATTAATTTGATTCCAATATTTATAATTTGGTCCTAATAGTTCTTCTTGAACTTTATTAGCATCAGTTAATACAGATTTAAACATATCCATGGTTAATATATTGCTATATTTTTTATTTATTGCATTTCTTCATTAGAAGCATTATCAACAGAGTTAGCATATTTCTGTTGTTGTTCAATAATAGAAGTTAATCCTTGACTATTTCTATTAACATCCTGTTGAATTTTCTCTAGTTTATCTTTTAATTTCTGAACTTCATCATATTCTTCTTTTAAAAAAGTAATATTTGCACTATTTTTTTGTGCTAACATATATGATGTTTGTTCTTGTTTAGAATAGTCTTCATATTTAGCATTTGGATTTTCTTTGTTCTCTAAATTTTCTATATATGATTTATGATTATTATTAATATAAATAAATAAAAATAAAATACAGATAGTACTTGCTATACAAATAAATGTAATTTCGTGATGATTATTCATTATATATATTGAAATTTTTTAATTTTATAAAAGGATTAATTATTGTTTTATTTTCTAATTTAATAATATATGAGTTCAAATCTTCCATTAAATATATATAATCCGAATGTAATTATAGGTGGAAATGTAGTTCAAAAAGCGGATAGTTTAAATTCAATTGTGCCTAAAATGACAAGACCTTTAACTAATGGTGTAGATCCAAATGTTACATCAGGTTTAGATGGAAATGCTTTCAAAGCAAGACCACTTAAACATTGGAGATTACAATTGAGTTCAACAACTGGAAAAACAGGTTCAAAATTAATTCGTCTAGATTTAATTAACGGTCCAGGTGGTTCTCAAAAGTTAGTTAACAATGATTGCACATCATGTGATAAAGATAATAATGGAATAAACGTAGTAAAGATAGATAATTTTGGTTCAACAAAAATATATACGGAAAATGGTTGTTGTAATCCTCAAAAAAACCGTATTAAGTCTGCCCAAACAGTAATTAATCCAGAAAAGGGATATTGTTCAAATTATCGTCAATATTTACAAAAAAGATGTAAAACATTTAATCAAAAAAGTTTTCATTATGACGCAGATCCAGCAGTTACGCCTGCTAATTTATATGAACCCAAAACATATAAGGGTAATTGTTGTCCTGATTCTACTGCATGTAGAACAACTTATTACAAACCAAGTAATTCAACATTTGCTATACAAGGAGCAACATCAAGTAGCAATAGAATTCAACAACTTAAGGTAAATACAGTTACAAAAAATGCTAATTCATTTAGAAGTGCTTATGGTGCAGAGTTTGGAAATGCAGTAGCAAATGCAGCTACATATAGTGGTAATCCCGAAGCTCCATATATTGTTAAATCTAAAACGAATTTTAAATGTGGAATTTTACAATCATTATTCCATAGAAACGGAAATAAGACAGCATGTGTTACTGTTTAGATTTACAATTATAATATTTAATTTGAACTTTTAAATATTATAAATTACACATTTCTAATTAGAAATATATTTGTGTTCTTTCGATTCCTTCCGCACAACAAGGATAATTAATATATTCACTCATATCTTCACATAGTTGGCGAATATATGTTCCACTTGATACTGTAGCGATTAACGGAACTTGAAGAATAAAATGATTACGCTGTTTATATGTATTTAATGTAATATATTGGTCTACAATTGTTGATTTATTAAAACTATTATTTTCTTCTTTTAATTTTAATATTTTATCAATAAAATATTTGGAATTATAAAAAACTTTACAATGGTTATATTGGAGAATAGAATAAACTTTAACTTTATGTGAAGGAATATCATCATCGTTTAACAAATTATGTTTTGCAAAATACCATAATGGTTTTTTTACATTATTTTTTTTAATTTTATAACTAGAATAACAAGGATATTTTTGTATATACTCTTTATTATCAAATTTATTTAATGTTATTTGCAATTTTTGAATTATGGCATAGAGAACTTTGTGACTAATTAAATGAACATTATTAAATTTTCCTAAAATATCCCCAGATGATGTAGATATTCCGATAGTTAAATTAAATTTATATGTTTTATTTAGACCTAAAAACTGATCCATTAAATCAACACTATCATTAATAAGGTACATCATTTTACCTTTTGCCATTGGGTCAAGCCTTCCTGTAAAACAAATTCTAGAAGCATTATATTTTTCTTTGATATTTTTAGTTAATTCACCCAAAAGTTGTCCTTCTTCTTTATATGCGTAAATAATCATAAATTCTTTTTACTGATTGTAATTAGTGCTGTTATTTTATAATAAATATGTTATATTTAAATCAATAAATAATTTATTATAAAAGAAGTAATGTTCCAATGATGACTATTATTAGTCCTGTGATTTGTCGCATATTCATAACTTGATTAAAGAAGTAAAATCCCACAATAGGTGCACCTATATTAGCTAGTGAATTCCATAACCCGTTTGCTACACCCATAGGAATTTTTCTAGATAATAATTCATAATATAGTAAACCAACAATTGCATAAAGTATTATTCCAGCTAATAAATTGTGAACATACTTATTATATATAGCATGTTTTTGTAAATAGAATTGACCAGTCATTTCGACAAAAACAATTGATAATAGTAATAAAATAATTTTAATAGTGTTATTAGTTGTCGAAAAATAAGGTGCTACCATTTTCTATTAAAGTAATAATAGAAAATAAATTATATAAAGCGTTCCATTTTAATTCTCCAAGGGTATAATGATTAAATTAAGAAATGAAAAGGAACGTTATGAACAGGTTAAACCCATATTAACTAAATTAAGTGAATTACGCATTAATATTAATGATGAAAATGTGCGAACATTTTATAAAAAAATGAATGAGTATGTTAAGAATGGAGAAACAACTATTATTAAAGTAGATTTACCTGTTATAAACGCAAAAATTATAGGTGTATTAGAAACAAATATTAAAAAAGAAACCGTTGTCAAACTGGAATATAATAAATAATTATTTTCTTGAAATCTATGATTTTTTGAATAAATTAGTATTTATAGAATTATTATAAGGAATATTATATTCTTCACACCATTGAATTGATTTAGCTATGTTATTTTTTTTATAAATTTCTATTTTATCATTTTTATTTTTAAAATTAAGCAAATTTATTGTATTAATAATATTATTAATTTGTAATTGCCCCAATATTGTATTTATTTCTATTATTTTATTAAGATAATAAACGTTGTGATTATAATTAAACAACCCATTAATATTTATATTATTAATATTTTCACTATTTACTAAAAATACATAGAAATATTCTTTTAATTTATTAAAAAATTCTATTTTCCCCTCAAGTTTAAATCCAATACATACTATATATTTTTCAGCATTAGCCTCTCTACTGGTATTTGGTTTAGTAATATAGACCTGATCATAAAAATAATTCAATAAATAGAGTAAATCTATATTGATTTTATGAAATAAATCAAACATTTTTAGTATAAAACAACCATTCGGTTTTTGAATAGAAATTGCATACATTATTTGTGAAAATATAAGTTTAATACTCATGACTTCTTGTTGGTTGTAATTAACAGAAAAATCAAATCCTCCATCACCTGTTACTAAATGACTAGATTGATTATAAGTTGAACTAATATAAAGAAAATTCATTGGATTGAATAAATTACCATTTTTAGAAGGTCCAAATTCTAAAAATACGTTAGGGTTATTGTTAAGAAAAAATTTAGCTTTATCCCAACCCGGAATATTTGTCATGTCATTTGTTTCAATTAAAGTCATACCTACATATTTATCTTTTGTATTTGTTCTTAAATGAGTTAAAGCCTCTATAAATCCACCTGGTCCTTCTGCTAAATTAAAACAGAATAGATTTTCAGGTAAATGATTGCTTAAATTAAAAAAATTATAAATTTCAATCATTTTATAAAATGATCTACTTAATGGTTTAAGTTTACTGATAGAATGTTTTAAACCTGGAATTGAAGTATGGATAAATTCATACGAATTAGTATATTTCTTAATATTATCCCATTTTGATTCGTTTTCATTAATTTGTTGTTTGGCATTGTTTAAACATTTATGTAGACTATGGTTAATATATACCTTATCTATTAAATTAGTGTTGGATTCAGTATTAATACTATTACTTGAATTATTCATTGTAATTTCTAGTAAATTCCAGTCTATATTAAAAAATATATTTTGTAATAAAGTATCATTATTTAGATTATTAGGCAATAAAAATGAATGCATGATATATTGTTAAATTTATAATAATAATTTATATTTATGTTATTTTTATGTTATTTTTATGTTATTTTTATTTTGTATTATTTAATAGTTATTGTTTTTTTAGTTTTACGTCCACGTTTCTGTTTGTTGTCCTTTTCTTGTTGAACTTGGTTAATTATAGTTTCAGCCTGTTGTTTTTCCTGTTCTTCTGCTTTAATTTCTAAAACATTTTCATTAGATTTTTCAAGGTATACTTTATCACTATCTACATTTCTAATTTTCTTAAATACCATCCATCTATTTAAAAATGATACCGATTTTTCTTCGTCACTCATATTTAAAATATTTGAATATACTGAACGTTGTTCATCACTCATGAGTTCAACATTTATATTATTATAATCTTCTTCAAATAATTTAGTATTTTCTAATTTAAAACCATAATTTTCAAATAACCGCACTAAATAATCAAAATTAACTAAATATTCTTTAAATACTTTATTAATAGATTCTTGAAATACATTAATAGCATAACCGACTGAACTATTATTATTTTCGAAAGAATCTCTATTATATAATTTGGTTACTTCCCAAATTTTTTTACTATCTTTAATAATTGTTATATTTGAATTTTGATCTATATATTTTAATTTATTAAACATTGTTTTACCATCATATGTTGTAGCCATAAAATATCCATTTAATTTTGTAACATTAGTAATATTTTTCAAAAATTGGTTTAGAATTTCATTATTTTCAAAGAAGTAATGTATAGCAAATTGGCAACTTGTAGTATCAAATCCATTTGCAGCAATTCCAAAGTATTTAGAAGCTATTTTACCAATAAGTTTATCATCTTTAATATTTTTACCTAATAAACTATTGTAAATAAGTTTTGCTTTTTCATCATAAAACGCATCTAACGATGTTATATTAGCACTACTATTGCCATGAACAAATAAACAATCGGGAGTATTAGTATATTTTTGTTTTGATTTTAAATATCTAGCACAAGCACCATCTAATTTATTTTCTAAATTATCTTTTGATATATCTATTCCAAATACGAATTGAAGATTATTATTCCTCCATTTTGGTAAATCACCTGCTTTACCAACAGATAAATCAATTAATATTGATCCAGGTTTAGAATAATTATCAACTAAATTCTTTTTAATATATAGATTATGAAAATCACGTAATCCTTGTGTATTAAAACTTTTATTTTTTCTATTATAATAGATATCGTTTTCTTCAATAAATTCAGGTATATTACTTCCAGTAGTAATCATTATATCTGTAATTGGATTATGAATAGATTGCCAATTACTATTTGCTACGTGATATGCATTACCATAATTTTTAAGATTATTTCTGTATTCTGCTGTTTTATCATATCTTATTCTTAATGGTTCCCATTTCCAATTAGATTCACCATCTAATTTGTAACTAAATTCTACAATCATATTATCTTCAAATACTTCATCTTCTTTTGTAAACATTTGAAGATTATTATTTTCATCAGGGCGTAATAAAACATTACAAATATTAGCATTTTCGATATATGGATTGGTTGGATAAAATGGCATAGGTTGATATGCATTAATATCATCTCTATTTTTTTGGGTATTAAAGTCACCATTTAACATACTTTCACATGGATTTAAAAACCCGTGTTTTTTCATATCAAAACCAACTTTTAAAACGAGTGTTTTATATCTATTAATTTGATTTTCATTTTCCATATTTAATCCATTTTCGTATAACAAACTAATTTTATCACTTTGATTTGTTTTAACTGTTGAAATTAAGAAATCAATAGTATTGAATTGTGGGGGTTTCCATTTAAAGCATTTATTCCAAGTTACACGATTATTTGGAACATCTTCATTATCGCTATTTTTACCTACACCAGATAACATAGGTGTAAAAATCAATCCATCAGTTTCATATTCAAATAATCCATTTTTCTCTTTTTCTAATATTAGTTTATTCCCATCAAATATAGATATATCTTTGCTTGTTGAATAAAATTTTTTCACTTCTATTCTTAATGGACTAATTTCTTCTTTAATTACACTAACAAATATAGGCGTTTTTAATAAATTATTAAGTATAATTAATCTTAAAGTTAGTTTATCTTTTTCTTCTATTGATGTTGTCTTAATAAAATCATAATTGCGGACATCTTTTTTATTAACAAAATAAATATCGAATGCAGCATATATATTAATATAGTCACCTTTTTTATTAAAGAGAATATGTTCTCCATCTAACAAAGTATTAAAATAATCTTTATTTTTACATATTGTTCCAGTAAATTCTACTTGCATACTTGTTGTAATCAAATAAACTTTACCAGATTTATTAATTAGTAACATTTTTCTTTGTCCATCTGCTTTTTCAGTTACAGTATAATTTGATAAAATATTTGGTTCATTAGAGTCAGGATTATTAATCAGATTAGATATTTGTAATGTAATATTAGAGGGTCCAATGAAATTTCTTGAATTTAATTTATATGGAGGAACTCTTTTATCTTGTGGAATCATAAGTTCTTGATAATTTTCTAATACAGAGTTAATTTCATCTCTACCAACAGGATAGTTAGTGTTTTGTAATCCTGTTAAAACAAACTTAATTACCTTTTTAATTGATGCCATTAAGAATTTAGTATCTTTAAATTCACCGAAAATCTTTTCATTTAAAACTTCAATTTCAATTTCATATGAAATAGGATTGTTAAATACATTCGCATCTTGAATATTATATTCAGCAATTAGCTTATTGTGTTCTTTTCTAGAAGATTTTACAACACTACAATCTACACGCACAGGGAAACTATCATGATAAAATGAAACTCTATTCATATATCTAAATATTTTCTTATTATTTTCCCAAGTATTAATTGTTTGAATTACATTATGATTAGATAAAGGAAGAATATCTTCTATGTTATAACTAATTCTAAAATTGAAATCATCATAATTTAATGAACTAAATACTTGATTTTTAGAATTTTTAACAGGATATTTTTGTAAAAATCTAAGGGGGCTTATGTTAATATGTTCTAAATTCAATTTATTTGTTCTACAATATTGTTGAATATTATATAAACCATTTATTTCAGTTCTAGTATTTGACACATTTATTTTTTGTATATTTTTATCAAAATATGAAGATTGAATTTTGAGATCATAAATACCATTAACATTATTTGGTGTGAATCCAAGAGACTTTAATTTTTGAATAACATTATCGAATTGAATTTTAGAAATTTTTTGAATATTGCGTGTTCCAAACTTAACTTCTAATTCACTATTCATTTGCCCTCTATCAGCAATTGAAGAGACATAATTCTTCAATATATCATCGAATTGGTCATTCATATTAGAAGTCATATTATATATTAATCTACATATTATTTTAATATATAATTTCAATTTTATCATTAAATTTATTAGTTATACAATGGTTACATATCAATTAAATAATTTTGAATATTTGTATAATAATCTAGTTTCTTATATACATTACCTGATTGAACCTTTAGTTGTAATTTATTAAAAATGTCTTTTAATTGGTCTAATTTATATGAACTAATAGACCTAAATGGTTTAACAAAATTATCAGGAATCCAATAATCATCTAGATTAATTGTTTCCTTTTCTTCTAAAATGTATCCAGATTTGGTTTTAGTTAATAAATTATTAGCACTTTTATCAGTATCTTTACTTTTATTAAGATTAATTATAAATAAAATATTTTTTGATTTATAAAATAAATTAACATTAAATGCATTAATCAAATAAAAAAAGGTTGTTAAAGATATTTTTTTTTGATTAATGAGATTATTTTCAATATCAGTCAAAGTAATTCTAAATGATTTTAAATGTGATTTGTTTTCTCTAATTTTTTCTACAATTTTAATTTTATATTTTTTTTCTTCTAAAAATTTATTTCTAATATTTTCATATTTATCTAATCCATTTTTAAGCACATAAAAATACCAGAATAAGATGTCATCTTCTTTGTTTAATTCTTCATATGGATTAGATAAATGTTGAATATCTACTTTTTTAGTTTTAAATTCACTATTATCAGCCATATTTAATTTATTCTTGAATATTTCCATTAAATCATTATCTACTTGGTAAAAATTGGTTTCTTTATTATCAAACGTATTACTATCAATAAATGTATCATTTTTATTTATCATTAAATTTTTAATGTTATTTATATTAATTTGTTGTTTTCCTATTTTATTCAATAAATTAATATAATAATCATTTTGGGTAAAAAATCCTTGTTCTAAAGTAGTTAATAAATTTGGTAATAATGACATTTCCGTTTTAGTTTGCATTTTTATTTGTTATTTATTTATATTAATAAATTAATCTTTAATTAAATTATTAATAATCATATAAAAAGTATATAACAAACCACAAACATTCGTTAATTAATTAAATCAGTAAAAAATTCGTTTTGTAATTGTTCTTTTTTAGTTTCTAAAATCCCAATTTGTTTTTCTTGCATTTCATAAAAATAAACGTATTTTTCTATTTCATCCATTACTTTATCATCTATACCACTTAAATTAATGAATGTTCCATTTCTATTTTCACTTAAACTAATATCTGGATATTTGAGAAAAATTTTAAGTACTTCAATTTGATGTAGTTTATTCATTCCTTCAATTTTTTCCCTGTAAATATTTAACTTTTCTATATTCTTACTCATATAAATTAAATTAATAATATTAGTTATTTATTTTTATATAGTATTTAATCATTCTTATAAACATAATTATATTAATCTATATTTCACCAATAACTGTTACATAGTCATCATTTAATTCAAATCTTGACCCAATAATTTTTATTTTGATTAAATCATTTTCGTTTAATTCATTAAATGCGTCATTTGAATAATGATGATCTCTAATAACAAATACCATTAATGGACTAGATTCACCATATTCAACATCTAATGCTGCTCTAATGCCTGCTTTTGAAACATTTAAGACTTTACAATCAATTTCTATTCCTTCACTTGGATTACAAATATCACATTCAAAATTTACATTAAATTTTACATTACTACCATTTAAAGTTCCACTACTATAATTTATAATTTTTATACTATTTTGTTTAATAAAACCATCTTCATTACATTTATTTTCCAAATCTCCCAAACATTGATGTAATACTTGATCTATATTTCTACCAACATATTTAAATGGTAAATTAATATTCTTATTTAATAAACCACGATAATATACGTTATTAGATTTATCTATTTTTTGTGATTTTTCAACTGGAGTGGTAGAAACTTGAGAAGCCATTATTAATATTAGTATATAAATAAATATTGATATTAATTTTATCTTTTATTATTAATCAATTTTAAATTTTTATATAGATATTTTTTCTATTTGAATCTGATTACTTTCTATATTATTTAAAAACCAAATTTTTGAATCACCCTTTACTAAATTTTTAAGTCTTAATATCATTTCATTTAATACACATAATTCTAATTGAATCATCTTTTTTGTATTATCTTGAGTTAACATTTCTTTATCTAGTATATTATTTATTTGTTTTATTGTCGAAGATTTACCAGCTTGATCACATCTAGCACCCTTACTTCTTTTATCTTGTAAATCTTTAACTTTAAATATAGAATACGAGTTTTTAAATTCAATTATAAAACCTATGTATCTATTTAATTCGTCTATATTGGGTTTATTCTTAATAATTATTGATTCGAATATTTGATTATCAGTTAATTCGGCAAGTTTCCACTCTTCACCCTCTTTTTTAACTATTAATTTATTAACATTATCATTACTAATAAGTATTCCAATTTTATCTTTGTGTTTCATTATTCTTTTATTTAAAATATTTTTAATTAGTATGTTAAAATCATCTTGAGAAATTTCACTCTTATCATTATCTTTTTCTATACTATCATGTTCTTTATTATTATATATAAAATTAATTAACTCTAATTGTTCGTGGAAATTTAACATATCAATATTATGTGCTATTATTGAATTATCAATATCTTTATCTTTATAACCCATATTCATTAATAATTTTCTAACTGAAGATGCTAAAATATACCAATTTTCAACTCCTCTTATATTCGCATTAGGTTTCATAGAATTCACGAAATTAAGTCTCATATTTTTAACTAATTTGTTAGATTTATCTATCTGTTTAGACTTATCTTTTTCAACATTTTTAATAATTTTTTCAATAAATTCAAATTTATCTTTTAATAATGGAATATTAATATTAAGTCTGTCTCTTTTATATTCAACAGGATGTTCTAAATTATAAACTACTTGATTAGAACTAGATAATTCTAATGGTTTAAAAAAATACATTTTTTCTATATTGGTTAAATATCCAGGTCTATTGTATTTATCAAAAATTTCTATTTTATTATTAATAATATCAGTTAATGAACTATAAATTTGAACTAATGGATAACTTCTTACAGCATTTATTTCCTTAATCAATTGATTTATTTGGATAACATATTTCTCCTTGAATATTTGTTTAATTCTTTCCATAATTTTTTCATTATTTAATACTATAAAATTTTCGCTGTATGAATCCATATTAATATCTTTATTATTAATTTTATTAACAGGAATACATTTATATTCACATGATTTCATGTAATCACAATTTGGACTATATGGCTTATCTCCTACATTAAATATTATTTCTTTACCATTACTCAATAATTGTGGAACTTGTTGATTTATTTTATTTTCATTAAAATTTTCTTGACTACTGTTTAATAGACAATCTACCGCATTTTCTTTAAGTAAGCGTGTAATTTTACCAATTTGCTGTGCTTTAGTTTCAGCATGTCTATATAAATAAAGATCGGCGGTTTCATACGAATTATCTAATAAACAAGTACCATGTAAAAATATTTGGGCATTTCTTTCTATAAATGGTAAATTAACATGACTCATATTCCTGATTCCACGCCCAATAATTTGTTCTATTCTGTTCATATTATACCAAGGTTCCATTATGTGTATTTGACGAATAAATTTAAAATCTAAACCTTCAGCACCTGCTCTTGAAATTAATACTACTTTAATTTTTTCACCTAATTTATTATCTTCATTTGTTAAAAATTTTACTTCTTTCGCGTTATTTGGTGAATATAATTCATTACCAGTAATCATAATGTATTTTGCTTGATTATAAGTTTTTTTATCCGTATCTGATTTATTTTTCATTGTAAGACTATCAATGCCTTCATGTTGTTTTTCACCAAATAGTGATTTGTTATTGTATTTACCGAACCCCATACTCTCTAATGCTAATGCCATTGGAAGTAATCCAGAATCAATATAATCACTATATATTAATACAACCCCCGTTGAATTTAACACCTGATTACCAAT
>Ga0233412_10000684_pt1 | contig 19095 bp, 26 predicted proteins | sample Na_anoxic_4_MG_FD_180667 | JGI IMG/M metagenome (GOLD analysis project Ga0233412, IMG submission 180667) | Seawater microbial communities from Saanich Inlet, British Columbia, Canada - Na_anoxic_4_MG | ecosystem: Environmental > Aquatic > Marine > Inlet | place: Canada: British Columbia...
GCTCACCACCTAATCCAAAATGTGTTACCACATTATTATAATTAACGCTATATTTAAAGCTGCCCTTTAAATTATTTCCATGTAATTCTAAAACATTAAATCTTTCAAGTAACATTTTAAACTCAGGAGATGTAAAAGAAATATATGGTAAAATAATATCTTTTATCTTTAGTATATCTCTATGAGTTCTCATTTGCTTGAGCTCTCTTTTAGGAATATTAAGATTTTTAGATAAATAATATCCAAATATTTCTTTGCTTATTCTTGGTTCAGATGCACTGAACATATTAATATCATATGTTTGAGTCAGTTCTTTTCTAAGAGCAACTTGTGATTTGGATCTATTATATATTTCTTTCGTTGATTGTACATCATTTATGCAATACTCTAATATAGTATCAATTTCTTCTTTAGTATTTATAAGTGTTTCATGATGAATAGGCATATCAAGTATGTTTTGCCAATCCATACTATATTGTATCCACTTAAGACTAGAGCGTTTAGCGGGGTTATCCCAGTGATGCATTTTATATAAATCTATTTGACCTATTTGCATTTTCCATTGAGGATAATCACTAAATTCTTTTCTATTGCTTTTTTCTATTGTAAGCTGGGCATACTTATATATTTTATTTGCTATTTGACAGCCGCTTAAATTTGACCAATTCAAGTATTTATCTAAAATATAATGTGTTACCTGAGCATCAAAAGCAAGACCATTATAAGATATATGCCATTCTTTATTTGTACAGTTTTCTTTTAGGAAATCTATAAATTCATTAAAATCATTTTGCAGGTCATGAACAACAAAGATTTTAATTTCTTTGGTTTTATAATGTTCAAATACTCCTGTAAAACAATTGTTTAATGTTTCATAATCCATTACCCAATGTTTTTTTTCCATATTATTATTTTTATATGACAGTTTATATTTTTAATATAAAAAAAAGCCCAAATTAATGAGCTTTTTTCGTTTGCTAAATCAAAAAATTATATGCGGTTGGATAACCCCATAGTGTCCGTGACTAATTTATTGACCTGGCATAATAATATTGGAAACTTTAGTTTCTTTTACATCTGTAAAAAATGATTCAAAGTCAAAAGATCCCGCATTAATAGCAAAAAGATTAATAAAATCTCTAATATCTTTTTTATCTGTTAAATAAAATTCAGAGAAAGTATCCATAGACACCCTTTGTTCTTTAACTGTTTTGCCAGTTTGTTGATTGGGTGATTTTAATCTTTGAGGTTCACCGTTATCATCTAACCTTGGAACCATGTGAAAAGATTGTTTTAGTACTTTACTGATAACTGCTAAAATACCCGATGAAGGGTCAAACATAGCTTCTGTATATGGTGTGCTTTGAGTTACAGGAATCATAGTAAATGATTTTGCATTTCTAAAGCTTGATGATACTAACATCATATTTTGACCAATTGGTTGTGTCATGTTTATTTTTGTTTGTCCAAAGGTATGGATAATTTTTCCAATAAATTATACATTAATTCATTTTTATTAATTAATGTTTCTTTATCTAAGTCTGGGGGAGTACATAATTCATATACTTTTTCTATAACAGCTATATTAATATTTAAAAACTTTGCATACTGATCATGATAACCATCGGGAGATAAAAAAGCATTGATATATTCAGAAATATCATCTTTAGTTTTAAAAAACTCTATAATTATTAATTTAGAGTTAAAACTAAATTGAGAGTATTTTCCCTTAACAAATCTATCAACATCACTTTTATAGCTAATAAAATCAAAAATAAATAAATGCTTGTTATTACCCAAATCTATATATTCATCAAATTTTTCATGACTTTTTAAGTATTTATCACAAAATTTATTGAATGAAAAAGACATTTTTACATTGTATTCACATAAAAATCTGTAGTCTTCAATAAGGTGCACATGCTCCCAACAAACATAAGTTTGTTTAGGAACATATGGCAAACCTTTCTTTAACTTTAATAAAGGATAAAGAAAAACCTTACTTTTTTGAAAATATTCTGTGTATACAGCCTCCATATTATAAAATAACCTTTCCTGTCAGGAAGTCATAAGGTAATGAGTAATTTCTTTGTTTATAATGGTATTCTGCAGCTTTAATTACATCTTCTAAAGCTAATGCCCAATTATTCATTGTTTTTTGACTCACATCAAATGAATAGACCTGATTATATTTATCTACCACTACAAACTTAAATAAAATTTGATAGGAATCAACATCTTTAATTTCTTTTGATAAACTTTCATATACAAGTTTGCAATAAATGGCTGCTTGCAACCAATAATTATAAAACTTGATAGTTTCAGGAAAATCTGAAAGAGTTTTAGATGTTGTTTTAAGATCACAAATAGTTATAACCTTATCGGTATGATTAACCTTGTAGTAATCTATATAACCATGTAACCCAAAAGGCATATTACTTAGGGGTGAAGTTAAAAACTTTTCTGCATAAGTCTCTATAGGATCTAATTCAAAATCAGTTTGAACTTCTTCAAATATAGTCATAACATCACTGTTACTTTTAATATTCTCAGCTTGATCTTGACATCTCAATAAAGTATCTTGATCAACAACATCAACATTAGAGTTGCTTAAAAACTTCCAATAAGGTTCGTTATCTTCAGTTCTTACTTTAGCAATTCTTGACTCATCAGCCTTGAGAGATTGAAATAAGTTTAGATTCTTAAGTGAGTCTAAAATTATAAAGTCTTCGCAATTTGCTAATGTTTCTGAATCAGTATTAAAAGACATATCCTTTAATACTTTTCTAATGTTATCAGTTGGTGCTTTACCAGGTACAATATTAAATTTATCATTTAATTTTTCAGGCTCAAACACTAAACAGTGTACTAACTTACCTTCTACTAAATGCTTATCAGTTCTAACTTCTCTATCTCTTAATATATAATCTTTATAAAATAAAGATGGGGAAAATAATAATTTGTTTAATGAAGAATAACTAAACTTGAAGTCAGTTTTTGCATAAAAAAGTTCTTCTTTTTCTAAATTTTTAATCATTTAATAAAATTTTTTTTTGGACTTCATCTTTAACTTTTAAATTTTCTAAATCTACAGTGAATATACCTGCGCTTGGACCTACCAGCATATTTAATAATGTTTTATGTAATAGGGTTCTTGTTTGGTCTACTGCATATTGAGTAAGCTTGTTATCTTTAATAAGTAATTTAAGATAGCGTTCAAAATTTTCTATACCATGTGTATGATGCGGTCCCTCATAAGCAGACATTCTTTTCTTAAAAGTTTTAACATTTATGGTATTCCAATTATTAGTTTCTTTTAAAGAACCATAATGCCAATAATAAAGACTAGACACTACATCAAATGATTTATCAATATTACAATTTGCTAACATTTCTAGTGCTAATGATCTATTGTCAATATCATCACTAGAGATCATTGCTTTAATACTATCATGTTCAGTAATATCTAAAACAGCTAAATCTCCATCAATAATATCAGATATTTCATTATCTAAAACCAAATGATTATTTGCAGATGTCAATTCACCATAAGCGTTTACATTTTCTTTTAATACAATTAAATCTCTAGTGAAATTTTTAAACTCATTACTATCTATAAAGTCATTTGTTTTTTTATACATATCTGCTATTGCAGCTGATGTTTTTGTACTTAAATAACCTTTCTGATTTTTTTTACCTGCTGGAATTCTTCTGCCATGTACTATTTGACCATGCGTAGCAAATGGATATTGTAAATTAAGCATTACTCTATCACCCGATATAATATCTACTAATGATTTTACTTTTTCTAAAGCTTCTTTATTTAAATAACCTGATTCTTTTATAAACTTTAGTATTTTAAATGCATCTGGAAAAGATATAGTAGTGCTCCAACTTGATTTAATAAGACTTTCCACATAACTTACAGATATAATTTGTATATCTGATTTATTTATATCTCTTGTAATTTTACAATTAAATTTATCTTTTATTAAATCTACTTTTTGTCTAGGTAAATTTAGTTTGGGATATCTATATAGTAATTTATCTTGTATTACTATAGCTTTTTTTGCAGGCGGCAAATAACCTTGTAGCCCTAATGCATCAAAACTTTTATTTTGAATACCCCAGTCAGAAGTACTAGATATATATCTATCACCTGTATTTATATATTCAAAAGCACTGGGCTCTAATAGATTTTTTTTATTTAATTTTTCAAAATCTATATTTATGGTATGTATGACTTTCATGATTTTAATTTTTTAAATATTTTAAATATTCTTTTTTAACTGTAACTGTAAAAACATATAAATCTCTGTTATAGATTTCCACCTCTTTTCTTACAATAGGTTCTAAATACCTAAAATATATTTTATCTAATTTATTATTCTTTTCTAACCATTGTATCATTTTTTCAGCATTAAAGTTAGAAAATCTATAGAAATTAGATTTCTTAAGCCAATATTGCACATCTTTATCTCTATTGAAATTATATGTTAAAGCACTGGCATTTTGCGCTAATGTCCAAAGCAAATGATATTCTTTATTATAATCAATAGTGGGAATAATTTTAGCAGCTAAGGCTTGATCATCAGTGTTATATGAAGAAATTTGACGTATTAAATCATTAACTAATTCTTCAGTTAATACATTTTTATTAGCTGATGAATGTAAAATAGTTTCAGGATCTACTACAGATACTTCTTTTAATTCTATCTTGTATGCTAAGTTTATAGCCATTCCTGTTATTACCCAGTTATCATATAAACTATCAGATATATGAAAATGACCATATCTAATTTCGTCTGTTATTTTTTCATGTATAATTATAGGAAGTGTAGAATTATGAATTAAAGATGCAAATGCCTGAGCTGTTGTACCAAACCCAGAGCTACTAGATACATCTGTTGCTGCTTCATAATTCCAAAGTTTCATCATTAAATAAGTAGACTGAATACTTTGACTATTCTGATAATTAGTATTTATTTCAGAATGACCAACTATTAAATCAGCTTGTGAGTAATCATTAGTTACTTTAATTCCATGTTCTTTTAATGATGCTTTTATTCTATCTTGTGATACAGAGCATCTAGGTAAAATAAATGCTTTTTTTTTATTTATAAATGTTTCAGCCGTTTCAGTGGGTGTAGAAAGCAGACTATAAACTTTTTCATAGGTGGTCACATCCTGTGTTACTAATACTTCTTCAACCATTTGGTTAACAAGAAGCCCCATTCTAGGGCTTCCTGCTAATCCAAAATAGTCAAGTGCATCAGAATTGTATTTTTGATGTACTGATTTATTTGCCATTTTATTTCATTGTCATTGTTATAATGGTTGGGTCCATCATAAGTTTGTTAAACTTCTTTTTATTTCCATTAAAAAGAGTACGAATAATTAAATACTTTAAATCATTAGTAAAATAATCTTTAGTTACTAAAGCTTTAATTCTATCACTAATTTTTTGAGTAATTGTATTCTCTTTAGAATACATTATTGAATAGTTAGCTAAACGAGTAGATAGTGTTGAAGCAATATCAGCACGATAATTATCATCTTGTCCAATGCAGCTTCTTAACTCACCAAGAATATATGACTCACTATCATGTGTCAACAAATCTTTAGGTGTAACTAATTTATCAAGCTTATTATTGATAAATGTTGTAAACATAGATGCAAATTCATCTCCCACAGATCCTTCACCAATCATTTGAATTAAAGATAAATTATCTTCAAAATTTTCAAAACTAGATATGGCATTAAAAAATGTAGTAATAGATCTTGCATTTGTTTCTTGCGTCACTAATTCTGGATGAAGTAATAAGAAGTTGATACATCTAGTATCTATTCCTGCTTCTTCTGCCCATTGTGCCCATACATTAATGTCAAACTTTAAATTAGCAGTTACATATCTGGTTTTCTGTGCACTATCAACACTGTTAACCATATAGTCACCATTGTCTGGGTTAGCTGTTAGTATAATATGCCAATCTTTTGGAAGAGTCCAAGAGATATAAGTTTGTCTATCTATTAATTCCATGACTGCTTGAATAAACCTTGTATCTGCACGGTTCCAGTCATCTAATAATAAAATCCCACCTTCTTTTTTATCAGAAATCCATTCTGGTGGACAATAAGACATCCTGTTCTTACCTGACATTTTATATCCATTTTTTAGATATTCTTGTACGGCAAGTTCATCAACCCACAACCCAACTTTTCTAGTTATTGGTGCTTTTAATTGTGCTAAATCTGATGAGGCAGCTGCCCTTTGTGCTGCTGTATAGGATATGTCATTTGTTTTTTGAGAAACTATTGTTTCTTTATACATTTGAAACTGACGAACAGGAAAACCAACTAAATCTCCTAGCTCTTCAATTTGAGCAAGATTTACTTTTACAAAATTTAAATTATTTTCTTCAGCCATTTCAACAATGGTTGATGTTTTACCAATGCCTGATTCACCAACTACTTCTACTGAAACAGAATTTTTTCCTTCTTTTTGTAAGAATCTATTATTTGTGATAATATGATTTATAAAACCTTTTAATTCTGTTACGTTTAAATTTACTTGTGCCATTTTTTATTAGTTTAATTTTATTACTAGTCCTGGTAACTCATCATTCATATCAGATATACTGCTAAGAACCCATAGGGTGTTCTTTGGACAATCTTCTGGGGGATATGCTTCACCATCTGTTAAATATATAAGTGCCGTATATGACCCTTTATTTTCATTATAGTGGTCTATTACAGGTTGGAATGAAGTTCCACCTCTACCATGTATTTCCCAATCTTTTTTCGGATTGAATTCTTTTATACTACCCAAACGTGTATCACATTGTGCTACTGTAATTTTATGACCTGTTTTATGCATATGAGCTAATTCATTAAAGAATTCTTTTAACTCTTCTGTATTTACAGATCCGCTTGTGTCAACACCAACAAGAATGTGGTTTTTAAATTTAAGCTTAAGACCTGGGCTTTCTGAATAACGTTTGTTGTATTTCCGTCTTAATTTTTTAGTATATACAATACTAGAATTACCAACAAATCTTCTCAGATAACCTTTCCAATCAAACTTTGCAGGTTCAATATGTAAAAGTCTATCAATTAATTCAGATAGTTCACCTGGTATATGCCCTTGTTTTTTAAGAGTTTGTTCAGTAGCTTCTTTAAGTTGATGATTAATTTGTTTTTCCACTAACTTTTTATCAGCTTCAGATAATTCATCAAACTCTTCCCAAGTAGAATGACAATAAGTTGATTGTCCATCCATTTGATTCATTAAATTATCTAAAGAAGGGGAAGTACCATCCTTTTGAGCCTTTTCTAAAAGATTGTAATAAACTTTAGTACCTGCTTTGTGAGGTAAGTTTAATTCTGGAAAACTACTTAGTAATAACCCCCCTTCTGGAAGTTTAGATTTAGAAATATATTGATTAATCTCTAAATCTGCAGCTATATTAAATAACTTATGATCCGAATAGAGATCTCTCATTATTAAATGTCCAAAAGCTATATGTAAAAGCTCATGTTTAATTAATCCCAATCTGTGGTCATCAGATAAATCTATGTAAAATTCTGGATTAATAGTTAACTGCATACCAATTCCCAATTTACTAACACCCGCAGTAGATATTCTATTGCTAAATTGTTTATTAATACCAATTAAAAAGAGCCCGTAAAAGGGCTCATCTAAAATTAATATTTTAGTTGTTTTTGCAACTAAATCTTGTATGTTCTTCATTGTTTTATGTTGTCATTATTTTTAATAATATTTTTTTATATATCATATTACCACCTTTAAATTTAATTAGATCACGGATGCTTTTATAAGTTAATTCTAAAGGCTGAAAATTTTTATCTATAGTTTTTAAAAATCTCCTTCTATTCTCCCAGTGAAGCGATTTAGTGAATAAAATATTTAATATATCTTGATCTTTATAATTTAAATTAATATAGTTATTATATCCAATTTCAAAATCATCACTTAAACCATTCATTAAAGATCTAAGACTGAAAAATTCTTTAACTGTTATTTGCTTCATCAGGTAATATTTCTATATAAACACCTGGGTTTTTTTTATCATAAGTATATTGAATAAACACCGGTAAAATAAATTCTGCATTATCATCTTCAATCCATCCTCCTTTGACCATATCATCCTGTACTGTTTGTGCAGGATTTATATAATCAAATTTATGACGTGTGCCACGAACAAATGTAAAAGATATTCTTGCGGGTAATTTATGTTTAGCTAGTTCTGCTTTAAATTCATCTGCATATTTTGCATAATAATCTTTGGCTACTTTTCTATAATTTACTACAGTTTTGCTTGCAATAAAATATTTACCCGTCCATCTTCTTCCGTTTTTACTACTGGGGACTGACCCTGGTATAAACCATTTTTTATTTTCCATATTATTGTTTTAATGCCAATTTTAATAAAGGTTTTAAATGAGCATGAACTTTTTCAAAACCATGTTCTTTCATAGCATCTGATATATCCTTACTTATAGTTAATACAAAACCATTGACTTTATATGCATTTGCATATTTATCAACAGCATTAATTCCCGCTTCATCATTATCAAAAAGAGTAATTACTTTCTTGTACTTTTTTTTTAAATATTCAATAATGTGCGGCTTAATCATGGTATTCTCACTATCTGGTGCTATAACTTCTATGTTATAACCCATACCTTTTAAACATAATGCATCTTTCAATGAAGAGCATATTACTAAGTACGGCTGATTGAATTGTAATTGATCAAATCCTTGTAGATGAGATTTTACTTTATGAAATTTATGTTTGCTTTTAGGCTGGTAGATTTTATATACATCACCATCCTTATTAAAGTACCCATAAATTTGCTGCCCCTCTATTTTTAAAGACTTAATTTGATCATTACTTTCTTTAACTAGATTGTAATATCCTATAGGCTTAACATTATACTCATTTAATAATGACATGCCAATTCTATATGCTAGCCAATATTCACTATCTTTTTTATTCCATGATCTTAAATTAATAAAATCAACTTTCCACTTTTCTTCAGGTTTAAATACTATTTGTTTAAACTCTTTGTCTTTAACATATAAATTATAATCATCTAAAATTTTTATAATAGATAATGAATAATCTATATTAAACATAAGCATAACTAAATCAATTTTACTACCGCTTTTACCAGTTGAAAAATCTTTAAACTTATATTGATTTATGTTTTTGTCTACATAAATACAAAAGCTTGGCGTTTTCTCATTAGGATTAAAAATTGATAAAATTTTTATATCCTGACCTGTTAAGGGTTCTGATAAGTTTAAATAATATTGAAAAACCCAATAGCTAGGAATATCTGTTATTTCTAAAACTAAATTTTTAGTGTTGAACATATTAATTAAGTTAAAAAAAAAAGGGGGAGCACTACACTCCCCCTCAATTTTATACAATCAGATTATAAATCAAAATCATTACCAGATGCTTTAGCTGGCTCAAATTGATTTACTTTTTCAGATTCTTTTTTAATTGCTTTTTTATAATGATTTTTGTCATCAGTACTAAAAACAATTAATTTACTTGGTTCTACACCAACAGTTTCAATTGGCACATTACCTTTAATTATTTTTGGTAAAAATAAATCATCATTGATATAACCGTCTTTATTGATCCATTCTTTAGATCCAAGACACATGTTTACAAATTCAGAGTTAGAAAATAACCCATTACATGCTGTCATAAACTCTTCAATTGTATTTGCTTGAATATTATCAAGTTCTTTTCTTTTGTCTAATGCTTCAGCTAAAAATACCATAGCCTTCATTACTTCATTATCTCTTTTTACTTCATTACCGCTTGGCAAAGTAGCATCTTTGTATGGATATGGAGCAAATCTAATTCTTCCAACTTGACCAGCATAACGTGGCCCATTAGGTTGATTAGTATCTTTTAAGAATCCTTGAAACTCTCCGCCCATAGGTTCAGTTTCTACATGCAATAAAATATTGTATGCCTCGGCATCATAAGGTGTTGGCACAAAGCTTAGACTATTAATCTTTAACAATTGATTACCTGGACCAACTACTGGTTTTTCTTTGCCTGAAGAGGCTGACATTCCGGTTGTACTTAACATAGCTTTTTTAATTTTTAATTAATAATTAGTTTATTCTTCGTATTTTTTCATGCAGTCTTTAACATACTGCAGGTTGTTTGGAATGAAGAAGTCTTCAAACATACCCTGTGGTGATTTACATGTGTTCTCTCCATTGTTTTGAGTTTCAAAACCATATTCAAGAACACCATCATCATTTTTATTTACCTTACCAAATAAGACTATAGAAAACAGACCCTCCAAAGTTAAAGTATTGTCAATCATTTTACCAATAGTTTTTGCTTTGATTTTTCTATTTCCATTAATATCTGTTGAATCTTCTGAATGAGTTAAAAAGAAAACAGTTAAATCATCTCTTAGATCTTTAGGCATTTTAGCTACTTGAGCTAAGTTAGCCGCAATCTGAGTAAATTTATCATAACCTTTCTCATTTGCTCTATCAAAATATTCAAAAGAACTCATATACTGCCAATCATCTACAACAAGTGTTTTAATATGCGGTAACTTTTCATTGACATGAATTAAAGCTTTTATAATACCCGCTGCAGATGAGGTTGATATTAAATTTCCTGACGGGTTGGCTTTATTTGCTACTTTATAATTTGATTTCCAACCTTTAAAAGGCAAAGGTTTATTTGCAATATTTATAATGAATGTTTCATCTGGTTTTAAATCTCTAATTGAGGTAGACTTACCAGTTCCTGAGTCTGCAATTACTAATACACTTTGTGCCATGTTATTTATTAAATTTATTTATTACTTTAGTTAATGTGATTAATGTTTGATTAATCTCTTCTAGTTTTACAACTAATAATGATGTGTCAGATATTTGATCCGGATTAGGTAGATCAAATAATGTAGGCGGATTTTCATTAATTGATTTTGTATTAATAACACCCCCTTTAGGCGCTTCTTTTTTATTACTTCTAGTAACTATATCATTAATTACTTTAAGTTCATTAACAGCCACCATATGCCTTTTATATCCCTTATTACTTTCAATTAACTCAAACTCTTCTTTCCAATGAGGGTTATGTTTTAATAAATATAAAGTTCTTTTAGGATCTTCGCTTACATAATCTATACTTACAAATTCTGTGTAAATATCCACCTCTTTTTCTAACTCACTGGGAAAAAATCCCAAATGCAAATCATCTTTGCCGCTGGGTCTATGAGCCATTTTAGGTATAAATTCTGCATTAATTATTCCCATTGTTTGAAAATAATCTTCATGATCTTTTTTCAAATCATCAACTTTTCTTTTTCTTTCTTCTACTGATATTGCCATTTTGTATTATTTTAAAGTTCTTAGTGGTTTTAATTTCAAGTCTATATTTTCTAAAAACCAATTGTTATTTTTAATATATTTTTCTATTACTAAATTTAATGTAACTAAATCATCAATAGAAGAGCAAGCTATTCTATCAACTAATTTTTCAATTTCAGATTGGATACTATGCATTAAAGCAGGATTAACATTATATATAATTCTATATTGTTTATCTAATTGTTTTACTACAGTTTTTTCTAATCTTATTACATCAGTTTTTAATCTAGTATCATAATAAGCAGAACCTTCTAATTCATCATTTGCTTCAAGCAATAATTGTGCTAATACAAGTGATTTTAAATATGTTCTTGATAAATCCATTATCGTCTTTCTTGTTGACCTGGTGTTTCCATTTCTTCAATTTTCATTTGTTCAAATTTTGCTTTGAAAAAACTCATTCGTGCATCACCATTTCTTGCTTTAAGAAAGTGTAATACTAAAGTTCTATCATTTTCAATAATATATCTATCAGGACCATAAAATCTAATCTTTTGTTTAGCTGGTCTGTTGATACCTATTAGCATATCAGCATGCTGCAGCATAGCATCTGAGCCAAATATATCTGACTCAAGTATATAGTTACCATATTTACCATCTATTGCTCTTTCTGGGTGATCAATATTTCTATTAAGCTGAGATAATGCAATAAATAAGCAAGGATAATCTCTTTTACATTGAGTAAAAAACTCACCTAATTCAAATAACATATCTAATGTGTTATTCTGATAAGGAGCTCTCTTTACTAGCATAGTATGATCTAATGTAATCATAGTCTTTGCACCCTTATGTAGGTCCATATAAACATCAATTTGCTCACGCATTTGATTTACAGTCATGGGTGTAGAAATAATATCCACAGGATTTTTAACTCTTTCCTTAGCATATTGATAGCAATGATTAATTATATCACTGCTAATAGTACTACCTGCACTACATAACTCTTTATATGTCTTGCCTGTTATAGAACTAAATTCTCTAATGGCTGAGGTTCTACCTACCATTTCAAATTGAAATTCTAATACTCTGAATTCATCATTAGGATTTAATTCAAATGACTCTCTAATAATTTGATCTTTAATTAATGTTTTACCTGAACCAGGTCTGCCACCAATTACAGTAAGAGTATTCCATTCTAAACCATCAGTAGCTGCATCATTAAACTTAGGCCAAGGTGTATATATAGATTTTTCTAAACCTTTTTGTCTAGCGTCCATATATTTTAATGCTTCATTGAAGGCTGCATATTGCCCAACCCAAGCTTCTGAATTATTACTCATACTACAGTTTCTTTAAAGTGATCATCTTCAGTATCAATACCATCTTTTATCATATCACAATAATCCGCTAAAGTAGAAGACTTTACTTTATGTTTATCCTGTTTGCAAATAAAATATTGACTGGTTTGCATATACATATACTCTTGGTCTCTATATTCATTTACATACATTCTAGTAGCTTCAAATATTTGGTCCCAAGTAAAATCATATGTTTCAAAAAACCATCTAAAAGATTCAGAAAGCATTTTTACATTAACTCTAGCAGGTTTGCCACTAGGTAATTTTTTATTTGGAAATATTTCTCTAAAAGTATTTATATTATCAATAAAACTTTTACCCATTAACTGAATATTAGTTTTTTTCTTTGCCTTTATAAAGTAGTTGTCTAAATGAGCTATAAAAGCTTTAGCTTCTGGTGTAAGTTTATAATGCTCATCTTCTAATATTATATACTTTAACTTGAGTAAAGCATCTTTATCATTTTTCAATGTATTCGGTAACGCTATTTTCAGTTTCATTCCAAACAGTATGGCTACTTGGTTCGGTGTCAACTGGTTCTTGAAGATTATTTGAAAGAGTTCCCACATGCTTATTTATATTAATTTTTACTTGATTATATACTTTAGCAAAAAGTTTATCTTTAGTTTCTAGATAATTTTCCACTTGTCTGATACCATTAATTATTGTAGCATGATTTCTTTCCATAGATCTTCCAATTGAACTTTTACTATAGTTAGCATCTTGCCATACTAAATAGAATAATAGTTGTCTATGCATTACAAAAACTTTCTCCCGACACCTTGCTGTAATAGATGCATGCCGCTTAAATTCTGGATAATTTAAAATAAGAGACTCATACACAACATCTTTATACTGTTGCAAGTTTAAACCATCTTCTATATCAATTGTATCTAAATTAGAATTTTCTTTTACTCTTATATAGAGATCTACATTGTACTTACGAAGCACTTGCATTTTAAATCTTTTAATAGCCATTTCGGCTGTATTATTTTGATTATCAGACATTTGTAGTTTTTTTAGGATAGTAAATTTAGTAATATTTTACCAATTAATCAAGGATTTTCCTTGTTTTTTTAGTTCTTCATTTACTTTATTAAAGACATCATTTGAATCCCATGTGCCACCTCTATAAGCAGCTGAAGCTGGGTGTGAACATTTTAAAATTATCTGATTAGATAATAATAACTGCCATGATTCAGCTTTTCTTCCCATTAGGACAAATACTATATCACTATGTTTTTTGTTTAATGTAGAAAATAAATATTCTGTAAATGGTTTCCATGTATAATAATGGGCCCCCACTTTATTTATTTCACAAGTAAGTGCTGTATTAATAAGTAGTACACCCTGGTTAGACCAACGCCTTAAATCAACATCAGCATCTTCATCTTCAAGAGCTTTAAGTATATATTGTAAAGACTTTTCTGCTTTACCTTTATTACTACAGCTAAATGCTATACCATCAGCTACTCCCAATTGAGGATAAGGATCTTGACCCACAATAACCACTTTTAAATTATTATAGTCACACTCTTTAAACGCATTAAATATATCTTTAAATGGAGGAGTAAATCTACGTCCACCATCTACAAGAGAAATTAATGAATCTATTACATGATTAAATGCTTTACTATCAATAAAAGGATCTAAAACTTGATCCCAATTAGATGTTTTTACATTTAATTTTAATTTGTTTTTTAAATTGTTTATGTTTATGTCCATAAATATGTATATTTGATTTAAATTTATTAATTATGTCTGAAGAAAAAAGATTACAAACAGTTTTTACTTATGATCACTCTAAATCAATTACAGGAATAGAGTTATCTACTGCATATATAACAGGTCTTCAAAGATTATGTAATCAAATGATCATGGATTCAGATAGAATTTCAGAAATGCCTCAAATCTTTAAAAAGTTTGAGCTTATGCTGAATTTAAAAGATGATCAAGTTTTACCAGAAGATATTAAATTTGATGGATTTGAATCAGATTTATATACCTTATTCTCTATGTTGCAATATTTTAGATTTAAAGCAAGAGAACAAAACTTAGAAATTGCTACTGAAACAGATGCTACTATGGAAGACATAGCAAGTTTAACTAGTATGATTGAGAATAAAGAGGATTTTGCAACAAAACTTAAAGAAATTAATGATAAAATGAAAGTAGTTAAATAACTATCTTAAATTCATATTATTAAATTCTCCTATTGCAACACATGCTTGTATTGCAAGGTTTAATTCATCTTTATCACAATCTCCAAAAGATTTACAATATTCTTGTTTATCTCTTACAAAGCATAAGCCTGCTAATCTTTTTACTTCCATTTTGGCTTCAACAAATGTATAGCCAATTTCTTGTGCTATTTCTCTAATCATAGCATGTAAACGGGCTAATTGAGGATTACTACCTTTATCACCGCTCACACCTATAAAGATCTCTAATTTAGAGTCATCAGGTAACTGTTTTAAAAACTTTTTAAACTTGGTACCTGTAGCTTTTGTAGGAAAATACAATTCTCCATCTTTAATTGATGCTTTTACAAATAAGTTATCTTTCATAAAAACATTACTGTATATAATAAAGCTAGAGCAACAAAAATAATTGCTCCATAACTAGCCCATTGAAGTATCTTCCAGGTATTTTCTATTCTTTTTGGACTTTTACCTTGAGAACCTCTATACTGTCTTGGTTTTTCTTTTTTCATAAAAATTAGTTAAAGTAGTATTTTTTATATTGGTCTCCTATTTTAATAAAATAAAGACCCTGCATGGTGCAAATATACATTTTTTAGTAAAAACTGGACAGGTAATGATAATGTGTTCATCTAAAAACCATTATGTATCCCCTAGTTTGGAAAGTATTAGATGGGAGATGTCCAATTCCTTTAACGGTGTAGATATAAACTCCATCAGCTACATAATGGCTTCCATTTCTATTAGAGCCGTACCAAACCTCCCCTACTATATTAGACTCCCAAACTAATTGACCCCATCTATTATAAATTCTTATGTTCCATTCTAGCCAACACTCAGGGTCAGCTTCAACAGTCCACCCATCATTCATCCCATCATTGTTAGGTGAAAACACATTGGGGATCCATATTGCATCACATAAGTTATAAACGCAACTACCGTTATCTATAGCGGCAGCTTCATTGTAATTTATTGCTAAGAGGTCTGTACACCCTTCTATGTATATTATATATTCACAACCACCATCGTCCACAGTAGCGAGTGGGTTATAATTTGTGGCAAACGTGTCAGTACACCCAAATACATCATATTCACAAGAACCGTCATCAATATTGGCGAGCGAGTTATAATTGATTGCACTACTGTCAGTGCAACCCAGCACATCATAAAGACAACTTTCATCATCAATAGTAGCAGTAGAGTCATAGTTATTAGCTTCAATATCAGTACAACCGTAAATATCAGGGCATAAGTTAATTAGTTCTATTACTTGATGGGGTAATACATCATTTATATTTTGCCCGGTATTATTTAAATTATAAAGAACTAGAGTAAGTTCACAATAATCCCCATTATTAATCTCTTCTAAAATAGGTTCTAAAATTATACTTAAAATGCCATTACTTAAGTCTATTATAATAGGAGTATCAGATTCATAAATTTGTTGACCTCCTAAATTTACATTTATAGACCCAGCAGATGTAGTAAAAGTTAAAGTAAACCCAAAAATATAGGGGTTATCGTAAGGGTATTGATTAAACCAAGCAGAATTTATTATATTGGGGCAATAGGTTGAATAGGGAATTATAGTTAATTCTTCGGTTTCTAGATTATAATCAACTAACTCTACGTGGCAAGCATCATTACAAAAGTTATCTCCATCTGGGTTATCACATCCATCACTTAGAGGTTCATTCCACAAAGTTTCATCACTATTTAAAACCCATTGAAAACATTCTCCATTAGATTCTAAAGCAAGTTTAAAAAATGATATATAAGAAGCCCCAGTCCACCCTGCATAAGGTGTCCAATTTCCTGGAACATTTTCAGGTAGTGGGATATCAAATACGGGAGTAGAAACAAATCTACTTCCTCCTGGGAAGATAGGTATAGGATTTAAATTAAAATCCCATATAGGTCCTGATGCAAATCCAGATAAAGACCAATCCATATAGAGGGATCCTCCGAGGTATGGAATTATATCATCATTTTGGATTTCAAATGCAAAGGAAATACCAGGATTATGATCAATTACTTGAACTGATCCAGGAGTTATGTATACATCACATTGACTCCACCCTATTAAGCTAGTTAGTAAAAAGAGCAGTGTATAGAGATATTTCACACGCATATTGAGTTATACACCCAAACATATAGGTGTATAATTCAATATACATAGTCTCACTTAAATCTCAAACTATTATTTACTTCAATATATTCCTGTCCACAAGTATCACATGCAAAGTCTGATTCACTTCTGTGCATTGTAGCATTAGAACAATTTGAACAAAGAACATCATCTAAATATATAAACCTGCTACAAGCTTCTTTAGATTTTTCTTCCATAAATTTATCATAATCACCGTTATATTCTTGCTCAATTATTTGCATGAATATTTCTTTCATTTTTCCCATAATTTTTTATCTATGACTTGCCATCCAACATGAACTACTGCAATAACCATCATGTTCGATAGGTTTACTACACTGTTCACATTCAAAAAGCAAGTCTGGTTCATTTGCTGGATCACCTTCTGCTAAATATTCATCTTCTCTCATAACTCAACTTTTTAAGGGGTTGTAGTATTTAATTTTACTTGAATCAAAGTCTTTAAGAGCATTTTTTACCCATACTTGATCTTGTGTGTTTTTGTAACAAAGTATATGGCATGTTGAAGTATCATTAGGATCTAATCTTAATAGTCTTCCTATTCTTTGAGAAGAAGTTCTTTCATTACCATATGCATGCATTATTACACCTTGTTTAAGATTGGGTATTGTAACTCCTTCACTTAATTGTAATACACAAGATAGTTTATTTATTTGTCCATCCGTAAATAATTCTAAATTTTTTTTACTTTTTGGATTTCCTGTATGATAACTGTATTCACAGAGTTTATCTGCTTGTTTTTGAGTATTTGCAAATATGATACATTTAGTTTTTAAAGTGGAAGTTAAAGATTTTACGTAATCCTCTTTAGTACTATAAGTCATTATTGATCTCATTCTCATAAGAGCAGCCCATTTTTTTTGTTTAGGTGTAGCGGCATCTTCACAACGTTTTGTTGTATAATCATAATCCATAAATTCAGATGTCCACCAAAACCCACCATTTTTCTTTGTTTTTTTTAAAGTTTTAAGTTTAGATAACTCTAACTCATGAACTATAATTTGATAGTTATTTAATATTTTTGAGTCTGCGGCTTGATCTACTGTAAAATTAAATTTAATTGGACAGTACTTTTTAACCATCATTGATTTATCAAAATCTTCTGGAGGTGTGCCAGTTAATCCTAGTATTTTACCATTAAACTGTGATAAAAATATTTCATGATTTGGCAATAGACTATGACACTCATCTAAATAAACTATATCATATTTATTTGGATCATGTTTTTTTAATGATAAATATGTACTAAAAGTAATGTGATTTGCTAATTCTTTCAGTTCCATTTTATCTAACTCATCACGCCAAGATTGAGCTATGGAATTTTTTGGTATAACAACTAACACTTCTATAAGTGGATTATAATTATGCTGTAGATGTTGTATAGCCACTCTGGTTTTACCTACACCCATAGATATACCCAACCCACATTTTTTATTTTCTATAGCTATTTTTAAAGCTTGGCTTTGAATTTCCTCTCTTTTATTTTCTTGATTCATTTAATTCTTTAATTATTATATCTTTTTCAGATTGTATATTGTTTTTACCTATACAATAAGAACCTATAATAGAAAGTACTAAAAATATAATTCCTAATAAGACGTAATTTAATATCTCATTGGAACAATCTTCATATTTAATTTTACCTTTGTTATATCTATAAAACATAGCTATTAATTTAAGGATTGGTTTTAAATTTATGTGCACCCAGTAGGACTTGAACCTACGACCTAATCATTATGAGTGATTTGCTCTAACCAACTGAGCTATAGGTGCGTAACCAGCTTGCTGAGAGAGGAAGCTATCCCCTTTATCCCTTACAGAGGCTGAACCTTACGTTTAAGGATTTGTAATGTACCCGGAGCGGGAATTGAACCCGCACGACCGTAAGGTCAACAGATTTTAAGTCTGTCGTGTCTACCAATTCCACCATCCAGGCATGTGACCCCACTTGGACTTGAACCAAGAACCCTCACCTTAGAAGGG
>Ga0233412_10000685_pt1 | contig 19067 bp, 16 predicted proteins | sample Na_anoxic_4_MG_FD_180667 | JGI IMG/M metagenome (GOLD analysis project Ga0233412, IMG submission 180667) | Seawater microbial communities from Saanich Inlet, British Columbia, Canada - Na_anoxic_4_MG | ecosystem: Environmental > Aquatic > Marine > Inlet | place: Canada: British Columbia...
AATTTGACATTTCGAGAAAAATATACAAAATTCCAAAATTACTATAAAGATGATTTATCAGAAGGGTGAGAAAAAAAACATTTGTTGAATGACAACTTTCATACAACAACTTGAGGCACAGCCATAGAGAAGGTATATGGCAAAATTGGTGGTCTCAAGGCCAGCCATTTAAAAAGACTCCACACTATTTATAGACGACGCATCTCAGGAGATGCGATAGTTTCTCGTGAGATAGCACGCCGATTAGCTGAAATTTCTTCAGACATGAAGAGACAGGTAGCACTCCTTGTAGGAAGAAGAGGGGATGTGGAATATGTGGTTGTGGGCAATGATCACAGCATTCTTATTCCCGATTTAGCTCGGTTTAGATCTGGCGTTGGTAGACTTAAAGGCCTTAGGTGTATCCATACTCATCTCCATGGAGAGCCATTAAGTCAAGAAGATTTAATGGATTTAGCCCTCCTAAAGCTGGATTTAATGGTGTGCCTAAACATTACCAATAATGGTGTTCCTGCCGATGTTTATTATGCCCATATACTTCCCAAAAATAATTCAGGGCAGCCATGGATCATAGAACATATACCTGATATTGGCAGACTTAATCTCAATTTTTTAGAATTTATAAGAGATCTTGAAGCTCAGCTTACCAAAACAGGAACACGCATTGGTATGGAAAAAAAAGAAAGAGCTGTGCTTGTTAGTGTAAATAAGGCCTCGAGGCAGGAGGCAGAGGAATCACTTGAGGAATTAAAAGAGCTGTCAATCACTGGTAATCTTCTGGTTGTAGATTCTATTATTCAGAGAAAAACACAGTCGGATTCACGGTTTCTTTTAGGGAAAGGAAAACTAAGCGAATTAGTCGTACGTTCTATTCAATCAGGCGCAGACCTTCTCATCTTTGATGGTGAGCTTACCCCTGCACAGGTCAGGGTTCTGGCAGATTCTACGGAAATGAAGATGATTGATAGAACACAGTTGATATTAGATATATTTGCTCAAAGGGCAATCACACGAGAAGGAAAAATTCAGGTAGAACTCGCTCAATTACGGTATGTGTTGCCCAGATTAATTACCAAAAATACCGCAATGTCAAGACTTACTGGTGGGATAGGAGGGAGAGGGCCAGGAGAAACAAAGCTGGAAATCAATAGGAGGCGGGTAAGGGATAGGATTACCCTGTTAAATAAAGAATTGGTAGCAATCAGGCGCCAGAGGAAAGAGAGAAGAAAAAAAAGAAAAAATAGGGGTGTGCCGGTAATCTCAATTGTCGGGTATACAAATGCAGGAAAATCCACCCTCCTTAATGCCTTTACAAGAAGTCATGTAAAGGTAGAAAGCAGGCTTTTTGTAACACTTGATACTGCGAGCCGCTATCTCAGGCTAAAGAAGGGGGATGCCATTATTACCGATACAGTCGGTTTTATCAGGGATTTACCAGAGGATCTTTTTAAGGCCTTTGCTGCGACCCTTGAGGAACTTCATGAAGCAGATCTTCTTCTTCATGTAGCAGATACGAGTAATTCAAGATTGGAAGATCAGATAGGATCGGTAAAAAAAATTTTGGACAGTCTTGATCTAACTGAGATACCAACTATTTTAGTATTAAACAAAATCGATAGACTGAACAAATCCCAGATCGATCATTTCGCTACGAGACTCGGTGGAATCCCGATATCAGCTATATATCCATCTACCCTACCAAAACTAAGAAAAGCGATTGAAGATACTATATCCTGATATACATACTCAACCGGGCTGATGTGGAAGAAATCAATATATTTTTTTATTATGAAATGTGCCTGCCCTGCCATCCATTAGCTTTGATTTTTTGTTGATTTCTCGTAATAATGAGGCTCTGACAGGAAGGAATAGAATTTATTAATCTCGTTCCTTGGACTGGTTCAAGGGTAAAGAGTGTAGTTGAAAGTGCATCAGCTTCTATTGCGGTGGGGGCTTGAACAGAGACACTCGCATTAATAAGAGGTGATAACCCGGTTTTGGGATTGACAATATGATGAAAGATTTTTTCCTTGTCAAAAAATACCTCATAATTACCAGAGGTGGCTATAGACCTGTTTGTGATAGCGACTATATCAGGGTAATTTTTTTTCTTTAGCGGGTCTTCAATGGCTATTTTCCATGGTCTGTTATTGCCTTTGTCACCTATTGTCCTGATGTCTCCCCCTGCATTGATAAGTGCATGTTTGATCCCCTGTTTCATTAGTGTCTCAATTGCCTTATCTACAATAAAGCCTTTTGCAATACCATCCAGAGTAATTCCCATGCCATCTTTCTTAAACAACACAGTATTGCCACTCAAAGAAATCAGTTCGGCGTCAACAAGTTCCAAGAGCTCAGCAATCTTTTCATTGTTTTGGATAACCTTTTTTTGGTTTTTAAAAGATTGAGCCAATAGATCTAAGACTGGTTTTACAGTAATATCAAAAAGTCCATTACTGATTTGGTGATACTGCAAGGATTTTTTAATAACAAAGGAGAGTTCAGGAGGAACTTTATTGAGAAATCCGTCACGGTTTAGTAGCGCTACAGGGGTAGAAGGATCAAACCGGCTCATTATCTTTGTAAGTCTTTCTATCTCTTCAAAGGCTAAATTGATAGATTCCTCTGCATGATCCTTGGAAGGATTAAAGATAGTTATAGAGACTATTGTACCCATGCCTGTCCTGGATTTTGAGACCTTATACAAATCTTTATCAAACTTTACTGCCTCGGCAAGAGGTATCCCTACAGGGAAAGTTGCCAGTCCAAGGCCAAGCATACCAGAAATTTTAAGAAAATCTCTCCTTTTCATAGATGTGTGCTCTATAAATTTATAGGATTCTCTATGCATTTTATTCCTCCAGAATAAATTCCGTTACCTATAGATTTTTATGTGAATAATTGTAAATCTCTCTTAAATCTGAAGCCCGAGATACCCTATATCATTTGAATAAATAGATTACAAGATCTTTTTCTTAATAATTTTTTCCTTTATATCCTTAACTGTCATCTCATAGCATAATTCCCTATTTTTAATGGATAAGATAAATGTTACCTGTTTTCCATTTATCATATGCTTTTCACTTTGTGTCCTAAGATTGCCAAAGTCTACTGTTTCGAGGAAAGATCTAAGAAGCTCTATTTTTCCCTCAAGCCCTTTATCCTCTCTTCTTTTTTTAAGATAATTATTCACATTTTTCCAGTATTCCCTTTTCGCCACAGTCTCGATACAATGAGATACCGTTGGAGTCAGCACTATTCGGATTGCCATTGCAGTATATCCCTTTATTTATCTATCATCTCGTTTGCAATATTGTAACCCGATAAAGTTGATTGTGATGCTCTTTTTCTATACATATATTAGTAACTAATCAGGTTATCAGGTTTACGCCTGCCAGAAGGCGGGCAGGTTTTTTGAGCCAATTTATGGCAATTGGCTAGCTTCAATACCTTTCCCGCCCAGGCGGGGCTCAGCCTTCATCGCTTCTTAACCTTGAATCCCGATTTTATCGGGAAACCCTTAGAACTTTTAACTTGGGTAGTTATATATTATATCTTTCATTGATAAAACCACGCTATAGTGCTATAAATTTTTTAAATTATATCGCGGCAGAGTTGATCATATATATAATCAGCCAGGAGATAAGAGTGTGACGAAAAAATTTATTTTTACCCTCTTTATTATTATTTTTATTGTATCATCTTTTGGTCCGCTTTTGGCTCACAATAGAAAAGCCTCTGAAATAACCGTCGAAGAAACCATTAAAGAAATTTTAAATTCTGTCAATGAAATTATAAACTCCGGTATCCAGGCTGTCGAGGAAGAATTAAAGGAATTTCAAAAGGAATTAAAAGAAAAAGGAGGCACTATCCACAGAAAGGCAGAGAGGTCCATAATGGAGAAACTTCAAAAAATACTTATAGAACTAAGGAAAATAGAAAAGGCCCTGATGGAAAATCTGGCAGAAGGAAAAGACCTCTCAAAAGAGAAACGTGAGCAATATAGAAATAATCGGCAAAACCTGGAAGAAAAGGTAGCTCAGCTTAAAAAGAGAATAAAAAAATTTGCTGAAGATATAGAAAAGGAATGCAGGTTACTGAAAGAGCCTATCAGTAAAAGAGTTCAAGAGTTTCTTAAGGAGATGGAAAGGGCTATTAATAGCATGCAAGAAAGGCTGAAAAGGAAGCGCACTACTGATAAAACCCTCTCCATATGATGTAGTATAGCTGCCAGTTGTTATTCAAATTTTAAATTTATGGTGAAAATTCTATTCGAGTCTTTTTCTTTCAGTTGCAACCTGAGTAATTGGGCGGATTTGGCCTCTCCAGGAAAGAATATGAAGCCATAACTAAGGTTATTGGGAGAAAGGCATCTATTTTTCAAGCTTTTGCTTTCAAAATCTTCCATGACCTCTTTGCGGGCCTGATGTGCTGAGGCATAGCCCCCTAAACCACCAAGTGTTGCTCCTGCAGCGGCACCTACAGCTGCTCCCTTTCCTGCTGTAGCGGCCACGTTCTCGCCAGTTACAATGCCAATAGCTGCTCCAATTATGGCCCCAGCAGCACCGGACATTACACCAGCATAAGCGCCATCTTTAAAAATCTCTTTAGTTTGTGCATATTTCGTTACCCTCTCGTATGCAAATTTATCTGTCAATACAGGCCAGAGATTACCTTCTTTATCCTGAAGAAATGTTTGATTGGCAACAATATATAGTCCTTTTTGGCCTTGGTTATCTGCCACAATTTGAACCGGAAGCATGCCGGCTGACCTTACATCAAAACCAAAAGCTTCTTGGGCTTCATTGTTGTCAACAAAAGCTCTTGAGCCTATTATAGTATTCGCAACCTGGGTAGTATTTGGATACGCAGATGGATGCTTAAACGATAGTGGCCTTGCCTTGTAAGAAGGGGTGCAGCCTAGTGAAAAGACAATAAATATAATAGTTAAACATAAAACATAACTCTTTTTCATAATTTTTTTCTCCATTAGTAAAATATACGTAAATAATAAGATCTTTACACTAACTGTCCAGACTTTTTTCTAAGAAATATTTATTTGTTGGTGAGGTTACGTAATGAGCTATTGTGAAGCAAAAATAATATTAAACCTAAAATAACAGTAGGAATAAATCCTGCAGCATGAAGAAGAATGGCCATTGATAGCGCCCTTTCCTTGCTGAAACCATAAAAGATTAACCCATACTGGCATGCCACATGAAATGTACCGATATAGCCAGGCGCTGATGGCAATGTAACACCAAGGCATAGTAGTATCAGAATAAAAAAGGGGGCCAAAAAAGGCAATGACAAACCCATTGAAAAACAAAGGATATATATCTGAAATGCAGTAAGACACCAGAGTGTAAGAGAGTAAAATATTACTGCCAAAAGTTGAGATGGGCCTTTAACAAAGACAAGACCGTTGCTAAAACCTTTCAGAATGTCAATGATCCTCTGTTTTATTTTATGTGGTAAAAAGAAAAGAAAGCGTTCAAAGATATTGAGAAAGGTGTGGGTCTTCTTTTTCAGCCCGATAAGGATAAAGATTGAAACGATAAAAAGAACTAACAGAAAAAATCCTCCTGTTTTTAGGGCCTTTGCTATTGATTCCCATTCAGAAGGGAAATCATTAAAAAGGATAACAAATAATCCCATTAGAAGTATGGTAAAAACATCAAAGAGTCTCTCAATAACAATGGTTGCTAATGAAGAACTTTTACTTATGTTTTCCATACGTCCAATGTAATTTGCCCTTATAAATTCACCCAATCGTGCAGGAAGAACATAGTTTGCAGTAAAACCTATAACTGTGGAAGAAAATAAATTGAATAGACCGATTTTTTTTATTGGCTCTAAAAGATGAAACCATCGTAAGGCCCGTATAAAATAGAAGGAAAAAGTTAACACGACAATTGGTATAAAAAAAAGAATATTAGTTGATTTAATGGATAAATACAGGAGGCTTAAATCCACATTATGGAATGCAATATATAGAAATGCGACACTAATTAAAAGACCAAGCCAGAATTTCCATTTCATAATGTATCTTTTTTCTTTTGAAAGAATTCTCGTGCCTGATTAACATCTTGATCGATCTGCTGGGAAAGCTCTTTGCTGCTCGCAAAAGTTATTTCATCTCGTAGGTGGGAAAGAAAATTAACCTTAATCTTTTGCTTTAATATATTGGCAGATAAATCAAAAATATAGGTCTCAACCGAGAAGGTTTTATCCTTGAATGTCGGATTATAGCCGATGTTAGTCAATCCTTGATACGTCTTGCCGCCTATATCTATTAAAACAATATACACACCCTCCTTTGGTATTAGCTCATCAGTCAATCTTAGGTTTGCCGTAGGGTAGCCTAATAAAGGACCACCCCTATTCCTACCGCTAATAACCTCTCCTCTTATCTGGTAGTTCCTTCCAAGTATTTTTTTTGCCTGATCTACATTTCCTTCCATAATAAGCTTGCGTATTGATGTGCTCGATACCAAAACATTTTTTACATACACAGGATCTACTTGATGGACATTAAAATTGAACAGAGAGCCCATTTCCCTCAGGACTTCTATATTACCTTGTCTATTATGACCAAAGGTATAATCATAGCCAACTACTATCTCTTTGATGCCTATTTTATCCACCAAGATATCTTTGACAAAATCACTCGCTGAAATAGCAGCAAATTCTGCGGTAAACTCTATTATAAGAAGTAAGTCGACCCCTTGATTTATTATCAGTTCTTTCTTTTGTTCTAAAAGTGTTATGAGTGGCTTAGCCTTTGTAGGGGACATTACCTTTATAGGATGTGGTTCAAATGTAATAACCACAGATGTTCCATGTAGATCCTTGGCCCTCTCTATAATCTTTTTAAAAATTTTCTGATGTGCCCAATGGACTCCATCAAAGTTTCCAATAGTAATTACAGGGTTTGTAATATTTTTAGGGAGATTATCGAGATTACAAACAATGCTCATAAAATGAGGGTCCTTTTTTTGAGCTGGTTTAGAGTTTCGGCTTTAAGTTCAACATTCAATGCTTACATTAAATTCAATGTCATGTAATTATCAACAATCTTTATCACTTTTTTAAGTTCTTGAGTTTCTGGAAGAGTGGAGGCAATCTTCTCTATATAGTTTCGTTTTTTAATTTCCTGGAATGTCGGATAAAAATTTATATCATATACCCAACCGATTTGCAGAAGTTTAAAGTCATTTAAATTTTTAATGGCACTTGAACTTGATGATTGACCAGAATACAGATCATTTATAATTGTATTGGAATATCCAGGGATATCTGGTAATCCGAATTCGAGAACCGGGTTATGATTATGATTTTGTTCTCTATAATAATTTATTACTACCCTCCAGATATCCAGTTTATCGGCATCCCTGAGTAATTTGCAAAAAAAAAGACAATGTGGGTCTGTATCCTCAGGAAGCGTATGAATATTGTGATAAAAGATGCCCTTTGTAATTACATTTTTCTCAACCTTGGTTAAATCTTTTAGGATGTGCGAATCTGTAACTATTCGCGCCCCTATTTTTGCATGATCTTCAGAGAGATCATCCCTGAATGTTTTATATTTTTGATATTGATAAAAGCGCCCGATATCATGAAAAAGACCAAGAACTTCGGCAATTAATATATCATTCTCAGATAAGTTTAATCTCTGGCTGATCAGCATTATTTCTTCTCTTACCTTCCATGAGTGTTCTTCTTTTAGCTGGATAGCCCAGTCGTTTTCTTGATCCTGGTCTTTAGAGTAAAAATTTGATACGTAATCGTTAAACCAGGATTGAAAATATTTTAGATGATCTCTGTTCATTTTATTATATTAGTAGGTATAATTTCCCTTCATTCAACTGTGCTATATGCCTTTTCTTTGAAAGTTCTTTATCCTATTTCTAATTTATTAACAACCTTTAATCTTAACTGTTCACAGGTTCATTAGATGAGATATCTATTTCAATGATCTATATCGGAAGGGAATGAAGTTGTGACAACAGAAGGGTAGGGTTACTACTTATTTATGGGAGTTAAGCTTAAACAGTATTTGTAATCCATCCAGGGTCAGAAATTCTTCAACATAGTCGATGTTTTCAGCTTCTGATTTTATTAATGGGGCAAGGCCGCCTGTTGCAATAACGGTAAGATTAGATCCTATTTCTTTTTTTATCCGATTTACTATTCCATCAACGAGGCCGGCATAACCATACACAAGGCCTGAATTTATACTGCTTATGGTTTCCTTGGCTATTACAGTTTTGGGTTTGTCAAATATCTCAACTCGCGGTAGTTTAGATGCCTTTTGAAAAAGGGCCTCAGCAGAGATAATTATGCCAGGGGCTATTGCTCCCCCCTCATAGGCACCTTCAAAGGATATGTAATCAAAGGTTGTAGCTGTACCAAAGTCTACAACAATGAGGCCTGTTTTGTATTTCTGGTATGCAGCCACTGCATTAACTATCCTGTCAGCGCCAACCTCTTTTGGATTATCATATTTAATGGGCAACCCCGTCTTTATATCCGGGCCAACAATCATTGGTTCTTGGTTAAAATGAAGAAAACAAAATTCTTTTAGGGAGCTAAGAAGAGGTGGTACTACACAAGAGATAATTACATCACGTATGCTCTGTATCTCCAATTGTGCTGGGATAAACAGGTTATTGATTAATACAGTGAATTCGTCACTGGTCATATCTCTTTCTGTTCTTATTCGCCAGTGATTACGCAGTATATCATCTTGAAAGATACCAATAACAATGTTTGTATTACCTGCATCAATACATAGTAGCATAGGAACAAGTATCCAGTTTCAAGTTTCGGCTTTCATTATAGCATCAATCATAGTTACTGTCTCTTTAGTGGCCTTTACATTGTGAACCCTCACAATATTTGCTCCGTTCAGCACAGAAGCAGCAACAGTAGCCATTGTACCCCTTTCACGAGATTCTACTGAAGGGTCAAGCACATGGCCAATAAAAGCCTTATTAGAGGTGCCCACCAAAAGCGGTTGTCCAAGAGAAGAAAATGTATGTAAATTGTTTATTATCTTGAGATTATCATCAAAGGATTTACCAAAACCAATACCAGGATCAATGATAATAACATCTCTTTTTATACCTGAACTGATAGCCTGTTCTATGGCCTTGCGTAAGAAATCTATTATTTCACCAAAAAGGTCTTTGTAGGTAGGGTTTGCCTGCATATTTTTTGGTGTCCCTTTCATATGCATCAATACAATTGGTACACCTGCATCAGCAACCAATTGACCCATTGCAGGATCGAATTTCAGTGCACTTATGTCGTTGACCATTCTGGCACCAGCCTCTATTGCCTGACTGGCTACCTCACTCTTATATGTATCTATGCTAATTGGAATGTCTATCTCTTGGGCGAGAGTCTTGATAACAGGTATTACTCTCCTTAATTCTTCATCAAGGGGTAGGGGATTTGAAAAGGGCCTTGTCGATTCTCCTCCTACATCAATAATATCAGCGCCCTCGGCGGCCATCTTCAAACCGTGCTTCACTGCATCATTTTCGAGAAAATGAGTGCCTCCATCAAAAAAAGAGTCAGGGGTGATATTCAAAATACCCATAATAAAGGTTTTAGAATCAAGATCAAAATTATAGCCTAACCATTCTAAAATATTAGCTTTTCTTGCCCTGTGAATCAAGTTTCCTTTTTCCCGTTGATGTTGTTGTGCGTGGTTTTCTTTTCTTTTTGCCTACTATTTCATCGATCTCACTGCCATTGAGGGTCTCTTTTTCTAAAAGGGCCTTGGCTAAATTATTAAGGGTAGTGAGGTTATTACTTATAAGCTTATGAGCTTTTTTATAGGACACATCTATAAGATTATTAACCTCCTGGTCAATCTTTTGTGCTGTTTCTTCACTATAATCCCTGTGCTGGGAAATCTCACGTCCCAAGAATATTTCTTCCTCTTTCTTCCCGAAACTCAATGGGCCGAGTTTTTCGCTCATACCATATTCACAGATCATCTTTCTTGCTATCACCGTTGCCCTTTCTATGTCATTGCTTGCTCCAGTAGTTTGGGTATTTAAGGCAATTTCCTCGGATATTCTTCCTCCCATCAGGATGCAGATGTTATTGAAAAGATACTCTTTTGTATAGGTATGTTTATCATCTAAAGGGAGTTGCTGTGTCAGGCCAAGAGCCATGCCTCTTGGAATTATGGTCACTTTATGTATGGGATCGGTATCAGGGAGAAGTTTTGCTGTCAAGGTATGTCCTGCTTCATGATAGGCGGTAGTTTTTTTCTCATCATCGCTTATGATCATGCTCTTCCTTTCTACACCCATAAGCACCTTATCTTTCGCATCTTCCAGGTCTTGCATATCTATTTTGTCTTTGTTTCTCCTGGCTGCAAGCAATGCTGCCTCATTAACCATATTTTCAAGGTCTGCACCGGTAAAACCTGGCGTTCCCCTGGCAATTACAGAAAGATCAACATCATCGCCAATCCTTGTTTTTTTTGTGTGTACCTTTAATATGCTTTCCCGTCCCCTGACATCAGGCACGGGTACAACTACCTGCCTGTCAAATCTTCCTGGTCGTAATAATGCAGGGTCAAGTACGTCAGGCCTGTTAGTGGCTGAAATAAGGATAACTCCTTCATTAGATTCGAATCCATCCATTTCCACTAAGAGCTGATTTAATGTTTGTTCTCTTTCATCATGACCTCCTCCTAATCCAGCTCCTCGATGTCGACCGACAGCATCAATCTCATCTAAGAAAATGATGCAGGGGGCATTCTTTTTGCCCTGGACAAAAAGATCCCTCACCCGGGATGCTCCAACACCTACAAACATTTCTACAAAATCAGAACCACTTATACTTAAGAAAGGGACACCTGCCTCTCCTGCTATAGCCCTGGCTAACAAAGTCTTGCCTGTTCCGGGGGCACCAATCAGAAGCACACCTTTTGGGATTCTGCCTCCTAAACGGGTAAATTTCTTTGGGTCTCTTAGAAATTCTATGATCTCTTGAAGTTCTTCCTTGGCTTCTTCAATGCCAGCGACATCATCAAAGGTTACCTTATTTTTTTCGTCAGTTGCGAGTCTCGCGCGGCTTTTTCCAAAAGAGAGTGCCTTGCCTCCTCCTGCCTGCATTTGGCGCATAAAGAAAATCCAGACACCAATTAAAAGAAGCATAGGGAACCAGGATACAAGAATTGTCATATACCATGGAGAGGTGTCATCCGGTTTTGCAGTTATCTCGATCTCCTTATTGCGTAAGATTTTTATTAGCTCAAGATCCTTAGGTGCAAATGTTCTAAAGATTCTGCCCTGATTTGAGTTACCAAATATTTTGTCCCCTTGAATGGTTACCTGGCTGACCTCGCCTTGTTCTACCATGTTCAAGAATTCACTATAGCTTAACTGTCCAGTCTGTTTAGTTTCTTTTTTAAAAACTTGGAATAGCAGGATCATCATAAGGCTGATAACCAGCCAGAGAGTAAGATTTTTAGAAAATGTGTTCAACTGTGTTCTCCTTTATGATTATTTTAAAATAGACAAATTATAAAAACGTTATTTAAAACACTAAAATATAGCACACTTTATTCAACTTTACATCTTAAAATCCTTTTTGTTTCCTGTTTGATCTTATATCTGTCATCAATCCTTATACCATAAACCCACGCTATATCATCACGGCTTACAAGAATAGGGATTTTTTTTCTCTCCTCCGATGGAATTTTATTATCAATAAAGATGTCTTTCACCTTTTTAAACCCATTCACACCAAGGGGTATAAATTTGTCTCCCCTTCTGAAGTTTCTTGCTCTCAGGGGCCATTTGAGCTTGTCAAGGTCAAGGAATGCCTCTTCAGGTGAATGAGCGGACAACATGAAATCATTTTTAGATATCTCCGTGAGAGAGATTGTTTTATTGATCTCCTGAATTTGAAATCTCCCCATATTATTCATAGAGTAGGAGAAATTGTGAGTTTCAATCATATCTCCTAAAGAAAATCTGAGCCTGTTATATATCTTCTTTACTATAATATTTTCAGGAAGATTTACTTTGATTTGAGGTTTATCACTATTGGCGAGATTTATAATAGTCTTGATATGCCCTCTATCAATCTTTCTGAGGTTTCCCTTTATTTTTTGTATTGCCTGCCTGATAATACGATACTGAAGAGAGCATGAGATGGTATTAAAGGTGGTAAGAGAAAGGTCTAAGGAATGCTTTGAGGAATCAAAAGTTATCTTCTTTAATGCTTTCTTTGCCTTTTCATCTATAAATTGGGTTTCTTGTCTACATAGAAATGCAAGTTCACTTAAGTGTTCGACAAGCTTTGGTTGATAGTCAAGAAGTAGTGGTAGCAACTCTAAGCGTATCTTGTTTCTTAGATACCTTGTTTCAAGGTTTGAACTATCTATTATAAAAGATTCGTCATCTTGTTTTAAATAGGCATGGATTTCATCCCTCGTTATATCTATGAGAGGTCTTATCAAACAATTTTGTCGAATTGGAGGTATTCCGGATAAACCGGTTAGCCCAGTCCCTCTTAGAAAATGCATAAGAACTGTTTCTGCCTGATCATTCATATTATGGCCAAGGGCGAGCTTTTGGGCATGATTCTCATCTAGAGCTTTTTGAAAAAATTGATATCTCATCTCTCTTGCTTTTTCCTCAATAGAGCTCCCATGTGCTGTTGTTATATTATTGGACGTATCACAAATCAAAGCCAGATTTAGTTTCTTCGCTAACTTGGCAACAAACTCTGTTTCTTTTTCATCTTCTTTGGGTCTCAATCCATGATCAAAATGGGCAACAGTTAGACTGATATTCAAGTACTCCCTAAGTTCATAAAGGATTTTCAAAAGGCAAACAGAATCTGCTCCTCCAGATACAGCTACAATGATGCTATCCCCTCTGTTGATCATTCGATATCCAAGGATAGCTGACAAAGCCTTTTTTTCAGTGGGATGTAGGTTTAGTTTGTTGATACTTGAAACTGGAAACTTGAAACTTGAAAATGACATATGAAACTTATACCCTATAATCAATCCCTTAATAATATAATAGATAAATTCCAGCTTTGATGAGGTAAATTAAATATAAGATTAAACCATCATAAATCAAGTTTTAAGTTTCCAGTTTCGAGTATAAAATATAGATTGACCGGGGATGTTAATTCCTATTAATATCTCCATATCGTTTGTTTAAGTGTATCTTAATGAGCTACAGGTAGTGAGATGAATAAGGCCAAAATCTTAAAAGATATTAAACAACAACTCCGTCTTTTAGAAAAGGATAGGCTTTCTCCTTATGCTACCTTGAGCACTCAGGCTGTCAGACGAAGAGACGAGCCAGAGATTGTTGACAGCCACAGGGAGAATTTTTCTATTGATGCAGATAGGATTCTCCATTCTTTAGCCTATTCCCGATATATTGATAAGACTCAGGTTTTCTACCTTATAAAAAATGATCACATCACTCACCGTGTTCTTCATGTGCAATTAGTCTCCAAGATTGGCAGGACGATAGGCCGTCTTTTACGACTTAATGAGGATCTTATCGAGGCTATTGCTCTTGGCCACGATATAGGTCATACACCGTTTGGCCACGATGGTGAAAGGTTCCTCACAGATTTATCTCAAAAATATGGGCTGGGTAATTTTTTACACAACGTACAAGGTGTGCGTTTTTTAGAGGCAATAGAAAGGAAGGGAGTTGGCTGGAACTTGTCTCTTCAGGTTTTGGACGGCATCCTTTGTCATAATGGGGAGGTGCATAATCCTGCCTTATATCCTGATAAAGATAAAGATTTTACTCGATTGGAAGAAGATATAACAAAGGTAATAGAGGATCCAAATGCACCTATCTGGCCTATGACAATAGAGGGATGCACCGTCAGGATGGCAGATACCATTAGTTATATAGGGAGAGATATAGAGGATGCTATCAGACTGGGTTTGATAAAAAGGAATGAAATGCCGCCGGATTGTCGCCGTATATTGGGAGAAACAAATGGAACTATTGTATATACCCTGGTTGAGGATTTAATAGCGGAAAGCCTGGAAAAACCCTCTCTCTCATTTAGCCCTGAGGTTGCACACGCCTTAAAAAGGCTTAAAGATTTCAACCAGGAGTTTATATACACTAATCCCAAGGCGAAAAATCAAACCGACAAGTTAAAATTGATGTTTGAGATGCTTTTTAATAAATATTATAATGATCTAAAAGCAGGTAATGATAATTCAGTTATTTTTAAAGAATTTTTAGATGGGGTGTCCTCTCAGTATAGAGATACTACACCTCTTGCCATGATTGTCCGGGATTTTATCTCTGGAATGACAGATGATTATTTTTTACGCCAATGCCAGGAGAATCTCATGCCTCAGATATTATCAGGGCGGTATTGAAATGTGACATTTTTCAATAGTCTTAGCCGCAGACCCACACAGACGGACACAGACCCCGATTAAATGGTTACACATTTAATAGGGCAAGCATTTTGTTCGACCGACCTGCCTTAATAGCTAAATAATAGCTATTTTTAAGCTACTTTGTAACTACTTGCTACTGTTACAATTTTATCAAATTATTTTTTCCAAAAAGTTGTTGACAAACAAACCATAAAAAAGTACACAACCAAAAACTAATCACTCAGTTTTTAAAAAAATCCTTTCATCACAGTAAATATGCACTCATTATCATACCTTTTTTATAAATTTAAAGTAGTCTTTAGAGATAAAAAATTATTAAAGATTATAGAAGAACCCAAAGAACCTGTTATGTGATTTAATTTTACATAATAGGTTTTTTACTTTTTTTATCCTAATTAGTGCCTGAACGAAAAGCCTTTTCTTGTCATTTCGACCGGAGGGAGAAATCTATAAGGCCTATATTTTCAGCATGATAAGATTTTTCGCTTTGCTCGAAATGACAGTTTTGCTTAGTTTTCGTTCAGACACTAATTACAATAAATGTAAAAGCTAAATACGGAGGCTTAGAAGGTATGAACACCGCAGGTGAAGAAAAAGAAGGGGATGTTCTCCTAAAACTTGAAAATATTCATATGGCCTTTGGAAAGGTAGCTGCCTTGAATGGTGTCGATTTAGAGGTAAAAAAGGGGGAAATACACTCTATTATTGGGCCAAATGGTGCCGGTAAAACAGTGATGATGAACTGTATTAATGGCCTTTATCGCCCCCAGCAAGGAAATATGTATTTTAAAGGACAGAGAATTAATAATCTTGCTCCTCATAAGATTGCTGCACTTGGGATAGGCAGGACGTTTCAAAAGCTTGAGCTGTATGGTGGAATGACGGTTACTGAAAATATCAGGATGGGCTCACATATACATCTCAACGCAAACATCCTGAACGGGTCTATATATGTAGGTGGTGTAAAAGAAGAGGAGATAGAAGACCGGAAATTCATCGAGGAGGAGATCATCGATCTATTAGAGATCGAGTCTATCCGTGATAAGGTGGCCCATATGCTACCTTATGGCTCACAGAAGAGGGTTGAGCTCGGAAGGGCCCTGGCGCTCAGGCCAGAGGTTATCCTTTTGGATGAACCCATGGCAGGCTTGAATTTAGAAGAAGTAGAAGACATGGCCAGGTTTATCCTCGACATAAACGAAGAGAAGCGCTGGAAGATAACCTGTGTATTAGTAGAGCACGACATGGGTGTGGTTATGGATATCTCCCATAGTGTTCTTGTCCTTGATTTCGGCAATATAGTTGCTGATGGAACCCCGGATGAGGTTGGCAAAAACCCCCAGGTTGTTAAGGCATATTTAGGTGAAGAGGATCTTTACGCAACAAGGAGATAACATGGCAGAAAAGATAGAAATAACAAAAGACCTTACTATCCCACAAGTATTTTTAAAAAGATGCAAAGAATATGGAGCTGGAAAGGTTGCCATGAGAGAGAAGGAATTTGGAGTATGGCTGCCTTACACATGGCAGGACTACTATGAGAGAGTAAAATATCTATCTCTGGGGATGGTCAGTCTTGGACTAAAAAGAGGGGACAAGGTGGCCATGATTGGTGATAATAGGCCGGAAGGTGTCTGGGCAGAGATGGCTGCTATGTGTGCCGGAGGCATACCGGTCTGGCTCTTTCAGGATTGTATGATGGATGAGGTCAAATATATAATAGATCATTCAGATAGCAAATTCTTTGTAGGGGAAACCCAGGAAGAGGTTGATAAGGCATTAGCCATTATGCCTGATTGCCCAAAATTAGAATACGTAATATGGGATGACCCAAAGGGGATGAGGCGCTACCATCAGCAAAATTTAAAAAGCATAATAAAAACCCAGGAGCTTGGCAAGGAGCTTGATAAAAAAGAACCGGATCTATTTGAAAAAATGATAAATGAAGGCAATGGTAAAGAAATCTGCCTCCTGTTTTATACATCAGGCACAACCGCCCTTCCCAAAGGCGCCCTTCTAACCCATTACAATATGCTGAGCATGGGTAAAAATCTCATGGCAGTTGACCCATGTTATGACACCGATGACTTTGTATCCTATCTTCCCTTTGCCTGGATCGGGGAGCAGATGATGTCCATATCCTGCGGCCTCCTGATAGGCTACACACTTAATTTCCCGGAGGAACCGGAAACATCCCAGCATAATATTCGAGAGATCGGGCCTCATGTAATGTTTGCTGCGCCACGACTTTATGAGGGCCTGACCCGTCAGGTCCAGGTAAAATATCTGGATTCCACCTGGATAAAGAGAAAGGCATATGAGGTGGCTACAAAGATAGGTTATCATGTAGCGGATCTAAGGTTTGAAAAGAAGCCTATTCCATGGTACTGGAAAGCCCTGAATTGGTTTGCTTATGTGATTATGCAGAAGAAGCTCAAGGACCACCTTGGAATGTCGCGACTCCGGTATTGTTACACGGGCGGAGCTGCAATGGGTCCCGAGCATTTTCGCTTTTTCCATGCCCTGGGTGTAAACTTAAAACAAATATATGGCCAAACAGAGGTAGCTGGAATATCCGTTACACACAGGGATGGGGATATAAAATTTGACACGGTTGGGACCCCTATACCTGAAACTGAGGTGAAGATCACAGAAGATGGAGAGATCATCTGCAAAAGCCCATCGGTATTTCAGGGTTACTATAAAAATGATGAAGAAACAAAGAAGACATTAACGGATGGATGGCTTCACTCAGGGGACACCGGTTTTATCGATGACGATGGTCATTTAGTTGTCTTTGACCGAACAAAAGATGTTTTGAAACTGAATGATGGCAGGCCCTTTGCCCCCCAATATCTGGAAGCAAGGCTTAAATTCAGCCCATACGTACAGGATGCCTGGGTTATCGGGGATAGATTACCCTATGTAACCGCTGTTATGTGTATTGATTATTCTGTTGTTGGCAAATGGGCAGATGAGCATAAGATTAATTATACAAGTTATCCGGAACTTTCACAGGATCAGAGGGTCTATGACCTTGTTCAGAAACAGATAGAGGAGTCCAATAAAGCGCTTCCTGAACCGGCCAGGATAAACAAATTTGTTAACCTCTACAAGGCATTTGATGCGGATGATGAAGAATTAACGAGGACCAGTAAGCTAAGGAGGGGTTTTATGGGTCAGCGTTACAAGGATATTGTAGAGACCCTTTATAAGGATGCAGACAAGGTCCATCTGGATATGACAATCACCTATGAGGATGGAAGGGAACAGCCTATAAAGACAGATCTGCGTATTCAGGAGATAAAGGCTTGAAGAGGAAGCAGTAGGCAGTAAGAAGTAAGCAGTAAGCAGTAAGCAGTAGGGAATAAAGGGAAGGTATAAGGACTTTGACTTATAAATACTAAACTCTAAATCCGAAATACTAAACAAATCCAAAGGACCAAAATTAAAAATTCAAAACAGTATGATTTAGAAGACAGGACTTTAAAGTTTACAAAGGAGGTAATAGAGTTTGTTAAAAATCTACCAAGGACTATAGCTAATATTGAGATAATAAAACAACTTGTCCGAGCTTCTGGTTCTGTGGGGCCAAATTATATCGAAGCGAATGAGGCCTTAAGTAAAAAAGATTTTGCCATGCGCATCAAGATTTGCCGAAAAGAAGCTAAAGAAAGCAGATATTGGCTGAGACTTATTGAAGTAAATGGGCCGGATGCTGAAAAACAAAGGAAATTATTGATTCAGGAGGCAACTGAACTTATGAAAATCTTTGGCTCCATTCTGGAGAAGACAAAATAAGTTTTGATATTATGATTTTGTATTTTGAAATTGTTTAGAGTTTAGAAATTAGGATTTAGGATTTTTCATACTTTACTGAGCGCATTACTTCTTACTAAACAAAAGGGGGTAGAAGAGAATGGAATTATTTTTAATGACCTTAACTACCGGGATTATGGTTGGAGGGATATATGCCTTAGTTGCACTGGGCTGGGTTTTAATCTACAAGTGCTCTGGTGTATTGAACCTTGCCATGGGAGAGTTGACCCTTATTGGGGCCTATGTAACAATTTATTTTTATTTAATGGGCGTTCCCTTCATCCTATGCATCTTGCTTACCCTGATCATTGGTATTATACTCGGTATTTTAGTGGAAAGGATCTTCCTGGACAAACTTATTGGAGAGCCGATCCTGGCCGTTATAATGGTAACCGTGGGCCTCTCCTTTTTCCTTAAAGGATTGGTTGGGTTTTTATGGGGAACTGATACCATGGTCTTCACGCCAGCCATCTTTTCCCTCAAGCCATTTACCATCGGTTTTTTAAAAATCTCTACCGTATACTTCTGGTCCTTTGTGCTGGCCATAGTGCTCTTTCTCGTTTTCGTTGCATTCTTTAAATATACACGCTGGGGTCTTTCCATGCAGGCAACAGCAGACGATGAGACAGCCGCATTATCCCTTGGAGTAAGCGCACGGTTTGTATATGCCGCATCCTGGGCCATTGCCTTTATGGCAGCGGGCGTTGGAGGAGCGCTTTTAGGGAATATAAATGGTGTTAATATTACTATTGGCACTTTAGGGTTATTGGTATTGCCGGCCGTGGTCCTCGGGGGCCTTAACTCCATTCCCGGTGCC
>Ga0233412_10000686_pt1 | contig 19066 bp, 27 predicted proteins | sample Na_anoxic_4_MG_FD_180667 | JGI IMG/M metagenome (GOLD analysis project Ga0233412, IMG submission 180667) | Seawater microbial communities from Saanich Inlet, British Columbia, Canada - Na_anoxic_4_MG | ecosystem: Environmental > Aquatic > Marine > Inlet | place: Canada: British Columbia...
TCAGGATCGTCCGGCCATACCCTCAGTTCTTCTCTGTAGGTTATCCATGCCGCGTGATCGGGAAAATCAGTAGTAGGCACTATAAAATCAGTAGCTTGTAGCTGACCATTCCTCCATTGAATTGCGGTAGCATTTATTTGATCTTCCGTTAGCGGCACAAGCTCATATTCGGAGTAATTGGCCTTCATAAACGGTTCGTTGGCGACAATCGTGTTGATCTCTTGTCCATTTTCCAAAACTTTGTATTTTGCCATTATGTCAAGTACTCCAAAACTTGTATAAGAACAAGGCCGTTACCGCCAGCACCACAAGTACTGGCCGCTGATCCATCCCCTGCCGAAAATCCGCCTCCACCACCACCCCAACTACCTGCGCCGGAAACGTACGATCCTGAAACACCGTTGCCACCGCACCGTCCACCACCACCACCGAACCCGATACCATAGAATGTCAGCGAGCTGTTAAGGGAAACTGCACCGCGGCCGCCCGAGCCATGACCTAATATAAGTCCTATTGGAGAGAGCAGATGCAAGGCCGTAACGCCTATCTCAGAGACGTTTACGGTATTGCCGGGGTTGTAATAGTGAGAATAAGATCCATTCAAGTTGTCTTCGCCGGATGCAATACCGGACCCACCAGACGTTGATATTGTTGATGACGCGACATTTACGTCTAACGAACCCGACGAGCCACCCATGCCAGCGCCGCCTGTTGCGTTTTCGTAATTCCCCGTCAGGGCAAGTTTGCCGCCATTGGTTATGCTTCCTGAAGGGAAGGCAGTCCCCGTAACACCAGGGGCGCCTCCACCGGTAGCGTATGAATTTAACGTACTTGTAGTTTGGCCGCTATTATCAATTAATCCTGACGAGCCACCTGTGACATTAAATATAGTGCCTCCAGTAGCCGTACCTCCAATCGCTCCTGCGATAACAAGGTCAACATTAGCATTAGAAGTCCTCAGACGGCCACCTTTGCCGCCATTGCCGGTCAGCGTCGTAATTCCAGTGCCAGCGAACGTCGTAATTCCCCCATCATTACCGTTTTGAGTGTCAACTTCAACGATCGAAGCAGTGGGGCCCGTGCCTCCAGCTCCAATAGTTGCTGTGTATGTGACCCCCGGCGACAGTTGCAGAAGACTTTTGGCCGCACCACCTGCTCCACCACCAGTGGCTCCACCGTTTTTAGAGCCAGAGACAATATTACCAACATTACCGCCAGATCCTCCTGCACCAACTGAAAAAACGTAAGCCAGACACGCCCTCTCAGGACTCCAAGTCGTAGTAACTGGAAATACATATTCTTGTATTGGCACCCGAAGCAGTGGTCGTTGGTTTAATCCACTCATACGTCATACCCCATAGCAACCATCACAACACCCGTGGTATCGCTTTGGCCTACAATATATACGTCCGTCCCATCACAGGTGATCCCGTCATAGGTTGCGCTCTGATCTGGCTGAATCGTTAAAGCTTCTACAAGCTTCAGCGCGGCCTCAAAGGTTGCCGAGGTGCTACTAACGCCAAGCTGAACCACTGCGGCTGTCGCGGCTGTATTTAGCATGTTTACATTGAATGTGCCGCCTGACCCGCCCGCAGTATTGATGTTTGCAGGAGTTGCCGCCGTGAGGCTAACGCCCCCTATAGAAGTCGCCATAATTTATCCTATTGTTACTAAGAAAAGTACTTCCGCCCGAGATATACCACTACTTGCTATACCCGAGTCTACATAAGTTTTTACCGCTCCAGACGTAACACCTTTGACATTCGAGGTCGTCACGCTAGTTTCAAAGTCTGTAAGTGTTGCTCCCGGCCCTAGCTTTACACTCTCAAGAGTAGCCAAGCCTGTGGTGGTAATCGTTGCGCTAGAAGCCGCCCCGGTCGTAGTGATCGCGTTGTCCTGAAAGTCGAATAGAGATCCAGAATCATCATATTGCAGTTGCAGCGTGGCAGCCCCATAAATCTCAATGTCGTTAGGCTTTGTGCTGTGAGTGTCGCCATATAGACGAATAGACCCACCAAGGATGTTGGTTGTGCCTGCAGTGATGTACAGGATGCCATTTGTGTCGCTACCCCTGATCTCCGGATTAGCCACAGAGAAGTTGAGATCGTCGTACAAAGTAAGCTGAGTTTGAGCCAATACACCAGTGCCGCCAGGGTTTACCTGGAATATTCCGTTTGCTGTTAGCGCGGGGAATAAATCAAATGCTGTCTCAATCCCTGTGAATTCTGTCCTCATGACGGCAGAAGATCCAGACGAGCTGGTTATCGGTTGCCCTGTCGGAGTGTAATATGGAGCTGCCATGATTTACCTCAAATATCGTCTGTTTAAGTATCGGATAAACGCCCCAGAATACGCCAAAGGGTTCATGATATCCGAATTCTTGCGTATTATTATACCCATATTCTCGGCAGAACCCGAAAGCCCTAGACGAGAAGGCTCCAAAGTCACTCCATCCCACGTAAAAGCGTCCCAAACAACTTCGTCCCATCGAGATTCAAGGAACTCTGTTTGCACGGGATATGCTGTGGAACTAGGCTGAGGCATCTTACGAACATCACCATAACCAAGGTCATAAGCAAAAAAGAATTCTCCGTACCCTGACCCAGAAACTTCTAGCGCACAACTCATCCATCGTTTTTTGAATCTAGGAGTCCCCATGTTGTGGTAATGGAATACCAGGGAGGCCTCTATTTTGATTCCGTCAAATGAAGTGCCTTTGTCTAGTTCGTAGACAATTCCAGCATCGCTTCCAAAATACATGCCCTCAGAGCCATCTGCTTTCTCTACAGAGATCGATGTTTCTATTGAGTGAGAGAGGACAATAGGCATTATGCCGACAAGCTTGCCGTTTGCGATTGTGATGTGATATCCGGATTTGTCATTGAAATAGACGCGATACTGGCTTTTTGCCCTAGATATCAGAGACGAAGATATTTCCGTCTTCTTTATATTTATTGTCTCTCTAACTTTGTCGGAGACAGTGCTAGTCACGAAATTACCAAACTTCTGGGTTGTTTTTAGGCTCGTTACGCCCCACTGCCCCATAAAGAAAGTTTCCCCCAGCGTTTGAATCGAGTTTTCATAGGCCCCGACCTCATCTCGAAATTCGACCAAATTCCAGTCCAGAACAGAGTTTCCGTAGAGAACATGAGCCAAGTTTGCGTTTAAAATAAGCAGAGCCGAATCTCCTGACTCTCCAGGCTGTATTGCAAATCCGGTTATTAGGTCTTCTGTTGCAATCTCCGCAGCGCCAAGTATTGGCTCCCAGTTGAACGGCTTACCTGTGCCGGAGTGCTGAATCGAATTGTCGAACGAGAAAAATAAGCTATTGTTGTGAACGACAACATGATCCGGAGTGTCATCAACCATCCCTGTAGCTATGGGCGCAAATACCGTCCCATCAAACTCAAACCCTCGATTAAGCTTGTCACAACCATATATCCTTGAGGATCCTAGCAAGTTAGCACGGACAGTCTCGTAATCTCCTCCTGGGAGCAAGGTTATTGCCGTACTGTCTGCCGCAATTGTGGCGACATTCAAATTAGCGCCAACATCTAGGTTCTCTGATTGGAATGTCCCTGTCTGACTGGCGAATATAAGCCTGCCAGAGCCGTCGTCACCCTCCCAAGAACCCGATTCAAGAGAAATTCTAGTTATTACGGCCGTTGCACCGGATATTGCGCCAGTTATCGTATCGCCTTCCGCTACTATGTAAGACCCTCCGCCTGTGAAAGGAAGCTCTCGCCCAAGCGGGACTTTAACCCATCCCGCCGCAGTTGCTTTGTATAGATCGGCCTCCGTATTTCCGACATTATTCCTGAACCCGTAAACAACACTGCTCAGAAAGCCGATTCCTAATACGCTTCCCGCACCAGGTATCGCGCCAATATCGGACCTGTATTCGTTGGCAGTCAAGCTCTTGTAAGTAGCCTGCAAGAATGGCGTGGATCCACCGTTTGGCACTTGAGTATCGTCGGTATTGCCCTCAGTGACCCCGCTAACCTGAAGATCCTCGGAAACATTGAAAGCCCCGGTGTCCTTTGTGATAACTAAATAGGCCTGGGCCCCGCTAGTGCCAGTTGATATGACTACAGCCGTTTCAGTGGAAGTAACCCCTGTGATCGTGTCTCCAACCGTAAACGTGCCAGTAATGGTGACATTCAATAAAGCGTAATTTTGGGCTGAAGGACTTGGGCGGCCATCATATCGCTCATACCCTTGGATATCACGGTAACCCCCATCGAGCCCCATCTCAAAATTCTGGGATTCTCGAAGCGACCCTGGGTCTGCTTCCCAAGGAGGAACCGTTTCGTCAAGCCCACCCTGAAATGCCAAGTAGTTATACTGGGGTGGCGGAGTCCTTGGAACCTGAGAGATACGATTCCCGAGTCTCACGCCAACGGCCCTCTCATCCTCATCGCAGGCATCTGATTGCCTTCCAACTGCCTCATCATTCTATTTCCCTCTTTCTGGGCTCGAGCAATGACCTCTCCCGCGCTTTCGAAGTAACCATACTTCTCCAAGGCCTTATAGACGATCAGCTTATGAAATTGGGCAGGCATTCCCGGAACTTCAGTGTCGTCAGCGATGGTGTTAGTAGCCCCCAAAACTTGAGGCCCCCGCTCATAGTAACTCTGAATGTTGTAGATATCGTTCGGTTCTGGGCCAATAACAATGTTGTTTTGAGGATCAACCGTGATGTAACGGGGATAACCTGGGTTTTGCAGGCCTGTTCTATAGACCAAACGAAACCAATCCCACTCCACCCATATCATCCAATTTTGAGTGGCACTACCTGCGGAAACTAAGTGAATCCTCGGAGGGTCAACACGATCGTCTAGACGCCAAGAAGAGAAGCGGTCAATAGGATTCGACGCCCCGCCCGTAACATCATTAATTCCCGCGTTATCATACGCATAAACACCGCCGTCAGACGCGGCTGTAACAACCTCAAAAAGACGCCTCTGCCATCTAAACGATTCAGAGTGTCTATTTTGGATATCTATGTAGGCGTCACTTACCCAGTTTGTTACCCGAGCAAGCTCTCCAGTTTGGCTCACAGTGGTAGAAGGGACTGCTGCCCCTCCGGCCAAGTTGGCCTCTAATGAGAAATTTTGGCATAACTCAAGAAAAGTTGACAATTGCTACTCCGTTTACGCAGCCTTGAGCCGTTCCTCAAGCCATTTTGCCCCTCTTGGATTATCATCTTTAAGTACCTCAAATCCGTACCTCAAGCCTCGTCTAGCGGGATGATCAACTCCGACGCCACGCTGATCGTCGTATTCAACATTGCCGTAATGTACTGGCTTTGCTCCAGCCAAGACGCCAACAAACATTCTCGGGACAGTAAAAACTTGCCCACGGACAAATGTTCTCGAGATGCCATTAACTGAAACTGTGAACACACGGTCAGCGTTTCTTTCTGCAGTGTCCCCTATCCGGATAGTGACCATTTCTTCATCAAATAGAAGAGCATCATGCTTATCCTTAAACTCTTGGCTAGTTGGATCAGTATTCCCAATATCCGTAACGATGAGCTTTGGCTCTACACCAGACTCATCTACCGTCATTATAACAGGAGGCCCAAGATCTACCGCGCTTGCATCTGTTTCAACATGCGTACTACCAGTAGGGCGATCTTGAGCAGTCATGCCCTCAAGCGCCTGCAGTATCCGATCGTTAGTCTGACTAATATCAGTCAGCTTCTCCTCAGTCTTTTCGAATCTTTCACTGAACTCTTTCTCTAACTGCTTGTTGGTCTTGTTTTTTTGATACGTCATAAGCCCCTCTATAAATTAGTAGGGCCCCGAAGGGCCCTGGTTTAACCACCTTCATAATCCCCAGCCACTGTGGCCGCAGACACTGAATTTCCAACACCTGGTAAGTATACTACGATGGCTTCCCCTGCTGTATTAGCAGAATCAACCAATGAAAGGTTGATAATTCCACTGGCTGGCGTCAGCACTTCAACGTGCTTTTTAGCCGTCTTAGTGTGCAGTATTGACCCGTCAATTGCGGTTAAAGCACCCGAAGCGGCCGTAGCCGTTAGCGACAAAGCCGCCAAGTCGTCTGTAATCCAAACGTCCAAATGGTGTACTCCCGGTATAACATTGCCAGCGCCGTCTCTGACCGCGATCGTAATGTCCATCTCGTCAGTTGCAGCTCCAGCGGCCAAGGTTGGCACAGCAGAAGCTGCCGTATTAACCTCTGTTCCGTCTGATTGCTCCGTTACTATCCGAGCATTTTTACCTATGCGAAGCTCGCCGGTAATCTTTAGCCGTGTTTCTCTTCCGTACAATCTACTCATTTTACTTTCCCTTCATAAGCGTCACCCCTACCTAAGTAGGGGCTTCGGGGGATGGATTAAGATCCTTGGGGTCTAAGAGGCAGAGTGGAAATACTTTCCATTGCTTCGAAGGTGCTCCAAGTGGTTGCGCCAAAGTTAAAAACAGTGCCAGAATTGTTCTTAATCACAATGTAGCCAAAAGGCATATATGTGTCTAAGTCAACCCAGGGGAATGAAGGAAAGGTTATAAAGTCACCAGAAGAGTCAAGCGATTGCAGCGCACCCTGATGAATTTGTAAAGCCCCCGCAGCATCCACGCTCATTACGAACACTGTTCCTTTGTCATCAGGAATAGTTTCGAAAGTTTCGCCTGCATAATCTGTAGTTCCCGGCGCTGTGTTTGTTTGAGCTGCATAGGAGGTAACAAACTTACCGCCAATAGAGCCTTCAACAGCAGTGTCAGTTGTAATTGTGGAGGTTGTGCCTGCGACCAAACCTGCGTCGGTCATGCAGAGCGTTACTCCGCGAATATCATTTGCTTGAGCCATCTTGTAAATCTCCTGTTCAGAGTGGTAATAACGCCCCTGTTTGGGGAGCTTTCACCCAGAAGCCCCACACTAGGCGGGGCTTAGGGGAAACCTTGTCGGGTTACCTATAGATCTGTGACCCCAACTTCGACGACCGCCATCCATCCATCGTTCTGGATAAAAGGAGCACACCAGAAGATCGCGCCAACATAGCCACGCTGGCCGTGCGGATCATTCTTATCCTTCTGGGAATGAGGAATGTGAGAGACATCGAACGAATTCAATCCGCGCAATGCAACGTCACCCCAAGCATCTTCGCCAACAACGATCACAGGGTAAACGTCGATGTTTGCCCCAGTCGTGCTTACTAGGCCGGTGGCACCAACAGCCGCGCCAGAGTCCGGTATAGAAGTAAGCTCTGGCGAGATGATGAACCTGTATCGATCCACTGCACCAAGCTCGCATTCGTGCATGACCTTACGTGAACCGTAAGACGCACACTCTACAAATCCTGGCAATTCCCGAATGTCGTTCTCACAGTCGGTGTGGCAGAAAACGAGGAAGCCCGCTTCTACAGCCGTGGTGTTGTAGTTAGCTGACGGAGCCAGAATCTCCGTAATCATGTCGCACCGATTACCAAGCAGGCTACGAGTAACCTTTCGAAGCAATCCGAGTTTGACAGTTTCATCAACAGTAACTCTTGAAGTACCGCCTGCATAGAACAGGTTGGTACAGCCTTTAAGGACACCGTAGCGAACCTTCTCGCGTACAAGGCCCATACGCTGACCACACTGCTTCTTCATGGCCATAGGGATATCATCCTCATATAGCTCTGCAGTCTTGTCAGTGTACATATAGAGGGCGCTGTATTGATTAAGCGTCACAGTGATATCTTGCGGGATCAAAGTGTCTGCTGGAGGTGTTACGCCGTCCTGAGTCAAATGGGTATTGGGATCTACCACCCATTCGTTGATGGTTGTTGCGTTAGTTGTTGCGCCACCAAAGGGTAACCAGCGCCTGAAGATAACTGTATCAGACTGGTTTTTACCCATCTTGTGCTGTGTGCCGGTGATGCCAAGCACTTCTTTAGGTACGGCATGCTTGAGGATAGCCCCTTTGAGCTTTCCAATTCGCTGCGCCGTCGTGTCATATGTTTGCATAGTCATAGTGCGATACTCCAAAAATTTCGCTAATTAGAACAACAACCGCATATATAAGCGGATGCTCTTTCATTCCCTTTCCTAATCAACGAAGGATTTTCATCGTTCGCATAAACCTATTGGGGCAGTTTCCTGCGCCTAACCCTCAAACCCTTGCTCAAAAGCCTCGTCTGCCGACATTCCTCCAGTTGACCTTCTTGCCGTACTGCCACCTGAAGTGGGAGTATCTGACCTTTCTAGCAAACTGCGAGATAACTCGCCACGCTCTCCTCGCCTTTCCTCTCTTTCGTATCTCCTCTTCCGCTCGGCTCCGAAACCGTCTAACAGCACAAGGGCATCTTTAACCCTGGGACTGTGTTTCAGCTCTTGTACCTCAGCGGGCTGAGAAGACATCCATGATTGGAAGGCCTGAGATTTTACAGCTTCTTCCCATCCTTCATGCTTTATGTCCAGATATGCAAGGGATCTTGCGTTTGCGGCCGTTTCATTGGCGGCATTAAGCTCTCCTTTAAATTCTGCACGTAAACCATCTACATCAGGAATCTTACCTAATAAATTGCTTGCCTGTAACCCTAATTTTTCCTCCATTGCTTCCGCCCACTCCGGGAACTCTTCTTTGAAGGCTACAAACTTGGCTCCATCCTCGTAGGCATCGAGCATTTCCGCCTTAGATGGTGCTGACGCCCCTCGTAGAGCTTGGGGTGGTTGAGAAGGGCTATCAAGCTTCCTCAACAACGCCTGCATGGTGCCGTTCATCTCGCCAAACTTGCCTTCCATGTTCCTGACGCGCTTCTCGAACTTTTCGTCCTGATCAATCTCCGGGGCCTTTTCCTCTTCCGGGGCTTGAGATCTTTCGAAATCATCGAACATTTCGTTCAGCTTTTTCTCTTCCTCCGGGATTTCTTCTGCAACTGCCTCCTCCCGAAGCTCTTCTTCAGGCTTCATTAAGAACCCTTCGCTACGCTCTCCTGGCGATGAGTCTTCCTCAAATCCAGCATTAAGAGCGTCTTCCGCCGATTGCTCTAGCGCCTCAGAACTTAAATCTCTTTCCTGATCAGACATTTATATTACCCCTCAGTTGTAGTTTACTTTTCTTTTGTGCTTTAAATTCATAGATCTTGTTTTTGACGCTTTTAGAAAATGCTTAATCTCTGCGATCCGGCCCTTACGAACAGAGGATTCGGAAACCGTCTCTTTCAGATCGTCGCCCTTTGAGCGTAATTCGTCTAACCGAGCATCCATATAGGCACAGATCTCTTTATACACTGCCCGCTGCTCTTGAATCTCGGTTAGATCAAGGACTACACCGCCAAAATCCTTATCTTGACTCAACACTAACCTCCGCCCTGTAGTGATAAGACTGCCCTCTAACTTGGGCCACCTCACCTCTTTTAATTCTACCCATTGTCACGGGGTCTTTAATGCCGTCAGGCACATCGACATGGCTTACTGGCACCCAATCTTCAGGAATCGCACTAGGATCTAGTGATTTAAAGACAGTAAGTCTGCCAAATGATAATTTACCCAATTTTACAGTCATGCTTCGAATGCCCTCCCTGGAGGAGCCCTGCCGGGCACTTCGGTAGCGGGCCTTATTGTTTGCCCTCCAGCCCCTGCCAGCTCTTTCTGAGTTGTTAGTTTCATAACGACTTCCGCAATACCGGCCCTGATCTTTTCTGCTTCTCTTTCGGTCAAACCGTCCTCTTTAGCCTGAACTATTGCAGTATCAATCTGCTTCATTGCTGCCTCAAACTCCATCTTCTTCCTGGCTTCTTCCGCCTCGAATTGCATTCTCCTCTCATCCACCTGCACATCAAGCTGCTTCTCCATCTTGGCCACTTCACCTCTAATGTTAGCCACCTCAACTGCTGGATCTGAAGGTGGCTGAGACATCTGCTCAACAACTTTCTGCCATTCAGGGTCGTCATACTGGAATTTTTCAATGTCCAGTCGTTGCTGGGTTAGCTGCTGGGCCATCCACTTTTTTGGATCTAGCCCGAATACCGGGTTCATTACTAGCTCGCCCATCTGCTGTATAAATTGATTTTGAGCATCCCGCTCAAGTAACGCCGAAGATCCCTTGGCATGGATCTCGAAATCCCCCTTAATCTCCCAGTCCTCTCCGTGCTGGAGCAGATATCTATAATATCGCCGGATATGAGGCTCTGTGATCAGATCATCAAACAATCTGGCAATTCTTCGCATGACTGTGGATGCGTTGTTATGCAATAACTGCATGCCGCCAACCGTTTCCGGAGCAGATCCCTGCTGGCCCTGCATAATAAGAGGCATGCCGCTGACATCTTCAGCCATTTTCAGGCCCATAGTGATTATCGCCTGCAGCTCTTGTTGGACCATCGGGATGGTGATGAATCGAAAGGCGTTATCAATATGATTTAGATCAGCGTCCTCAGCGGCCATCCACCCTTTTCTCGGCGCTAACTCCATCACTCCATCCATAGGGGTTACAAGACCTTGCTGATACATCCACATAGGACCGCCAGCCAGGCCAGCATTATCCATCATGTTTCTTGCGGCACCGTTTACTACGCGCTGCGCCGATCGGAGCTGACGAGAGATACCAATACCCCAGCATGTTCCCTGTCGCCTCTGCCAAACCATGACATCGTAAGGGAATTCGCCTGTTTCAAGGTGGTTAGGCATTAACCGAATAATATGGTTGTTTACCATCGTAACGCAGATATCAACGACATCTGCGTATTCTTCCCCGACTTCGAATCCAGCAAGAGCTATATCTTCTCTTTCCAGCCGACCATAGAAATACCAGATCTCAAACAGGCCGTCTCTACTGCTAGATTCTGAGAGGCCGTTAAATGGGGCGTGTGACCCTTCTCCCGCCTGGAACTGCTTTACTGCAATCGCAGGGCCTTCCATTAAAACTTTTTCGATTTGTTCGTCCAGATACCCTGGGTTTCCGCGAAGCTCACTCAAGCTCTTTGCTACAAGCAAGTCGCGCTCAAAAATGAACCCGCCAGTGTGAATATCTTCGCCACAAGCAGGATCAGGAAAGAGCTGCCAAGGGTCAACCCGAACGGACACCGGGGAGATCTTTTCTTGAACCAAAAGCTCATCTTTAACAAACGCGACACTTTTGGTCTTCTTTGGGAGAGGCCCTTTCAGAACTCCACAGCCAATCTTGGCGGCATCAGCCACCACAAGGCGCATCTGTGCCGTGTAGTTGCACTCTATGTGCCAATCTTCTATCTGCTTTTCGGCACCATCAGCCTTCTTTTTGGATTCCTTAAGCTCTTCCTGAACTTGGCTGACAAGTTGATCTCTGACTTGAACGGCTTTTTCCGCCCCCGCCTGAATTGGGTCTTCCTGATCGTCAAAGCGGCCTGTATCTACTTGATTTTGGAATTCGCTATCAATCTGATTCTGAACTTTCTTAGGTACTTCTCCGCCCGCTATCTGAATTAAGTCAGGAACTGGCGTTGGCTTAATAGACCATCCCTTCTCATTGCTGGGAAGCAGCATGTCGCCAACCCTAGCGTCGGCCGCATCTACATAAGGCCTAGTGACATTGAAAAAGATTGTTGATCCGTCAGGCCGATCCCCTCCAAGAGCAGCCTGGCCCATAGGCTTTGTTCTCCAAGCCTTGGATTCACCACGATTGGTGTCATCGACACCCTCGTAATGCTCTTCATCTTCAAGCCATTCTTCCTCAATACCGGATTGTGATCTTCCGTCTATCGCATGAGATCTTTTTTGAGCGATCGCCATGCCAAGATTCTTTAGCATGGTATCAGTATCGTCAATCGATCCTTCCATGCCTTCTTCGCCAGCAGAAGATGCAATGTCATCCTCCTCTTCCGTTTGCATCATTTCACTCATGTTGTCCCCAGCTCATAAAGCTCCGTTAACCGTTTCATTTGCCGAATAATAATCTCTTGAAATGTATTTCCCTTCCGGTAATTCTACGACGAGTCCTGCCGGTACGCCAGCATCCACCCCTCTAGCTAACTTCACTTTACGGATCGCCTCAGCCTTAGTCAGCTTGTCGTCGTCAGGGAAGTCTATGGAGCTTATCTCTAAGGACGTCATAGGCATGTCTATAAGCTTGCTAAAACGCACTGTGCGGCCGCTAGGCAGCCTCTTAGGACGCATCACCTTCCTGCGATCCTCAGCATCGGCTTTAACTTGCGCCAGGGTCTTTTGAAGAGACTTTTCTTGTTCCAAAATTAGATCGTGCTCTTTCTGACTTATCTCCAAACTTAACTCATGCTCTTTTTGCGCTCTTATCACTGTCCCGTAAAATCCTAAAAGCAATAATATAATGCTGGCTGCAGAGGTTGCGCTATAAAAAACAAAATCAAGCTCAAGATAATTCCCCGCAAACGAGCAAATAAATCCCACGCCCCCTATTGTCATCAACTTTTCTGATGGCATCGAGCCAAAAAAACCTTTTGCTACTTCTCCCCCATCTAATTTAACAACCATTTCAGCACCTCCTGCGCCAGATAACTAGGGGGATATACCTCTCGCCTCCATCTCTTCCCGATCCGAATCCAAACGAATCTGTTTAATTTCTAATCTTCTTACTTCTCTTTGCTGCGGCGGGCTTAAATCAGGAAGCTGGTCTAGCTGGGTCAGCCTAATATCGACAATTACTGACGACATCTCATTTCTAGCATATTTAGACTCATCTTTTGTCAGAAAAGTGAGATCCATCCACCAAGCCCCGCCCAAAGCGGCAACTAACAACGCCAGCAAAGTTGAAGGGTCAAGTCTTTGAATCAAAAAATCTATAAGATTATTCATCCATTTCTTCCGGAATATTCTTCATAGCCAAGAAGTATCTCTCCAGTGGCCCCGGCCGCAGGTGCGACAACAATATTGAAGGGGAACTCAATACCCCCCTCGTAATACTCTATCTCGTCAGCCGCCTTTGCCGACTTTAGCTTAATGACACTTGCCAGGCCGTCATTAATCGAGCAAACATGAGCAGAAAGAACCGTATTTACCCGGATAAGTTTCAAGAGAGCCGGTGTAGTTATGGCGGTCACTTTCCCCAGAGATAGGTCGACAATCACATATTGCAAAATTTAAGGCCTGTCATCTCTAATTCGAAGAGAGCAAAAGAATGTCTCTGCAGACTCCGGGACGTAGCCATTTTGCATGATCGGATACCCATATAGCTCTCTCGTACCGCTAATATTAAATGGCAGAGCAATATTTTGTACGATGTTGATTTGGTCGGTTGCTGTAGTAGTCCAGCCGCCTGTAGGGAATGTGACAACCCCCACACACGTTAATAGCTCGGCATTAGTCAGTGTATTCGGTGCATTATCAGCATCTACGCCTACATCGGTATGAAATAAGAGAAGATCTATCTCCGGCCCTACAGCTACCGTCCCGCTAATGACCATTGTGGCCGATACAATCTCCCCTGTCTTGCTTCGATCGCCAACGACTCTTGGGAAGGTGTAATGAAGATTGCCAGTAGCGTCAGCCAAAGCATCTCCAATCGTGTATGTGGTGGTGTTGGCGGGGCGAGTAATAAGATTACCCCCGACACTACTGCTTTGAATAGACTTTATAGCTAATATGGATTCTGACATTTTATCCTCGTTGTTTAATAACCCACACCAGAATCGGTATAGGCCCTTCTTTTAAAGGTTGGCATGGGCTTGGCCTCCATAGGCCCGATAATTTTCATCTCATCATCACAGATTCTACTCATCATATCCAAGAAGTCATCCCACTTGGAAACGGGAAAATGAGAATACTCAACTTCTATTAGATCTGCGATTATATCTCTGCTTGTCCCGTCTACCATCGGTTTCATCAATCTTTCTGGTAACCAGATCTTCCCTTGGCTCAAAAGCGGGATCAAACGACGGATACGATCCTCCTTTTTTAGCGAGCCACCAAGCTCAATAATCTTAAACCGATAGTCTAAGACCTCCATTTCTGCTTGTATGTGGGCAATATCGCTTTGCGCTCCGTATTGCTCATAGCCTACTCCCTTTGGCTTGTACTTGTGATGCCACTCGAATAACAGCTCCGTGCGCTCAACCAAGTTCAGCCGGTCACGAACCCCGTCTATTAGATAGTATTGGTCATCCTGGCCTTTGCCAAAGACTCCCATTGCCGTATTGTCTCTTTTCCCTGTTACGCCGGGTTTTCTTTCCCCAGCAGGGTCTACCAGTATTATTTTGTTGCAGCGTTTTGGTGGAGTCTTGTACGTCATGAGCCAGTCTAACCGCAGTTCGCCCCCTCCTTTCGGTGACGGCCTTTGCTGATACTGCCCTGCTGTATTGTATGGTCCCCACTGCTCCTCCTGAGCCAAAGCCGCAGCCTCGTTGACGCGAGACTCAAACATTAGCTCCCCAGGGTAGGTTCTTGGATCAAAGAGGTCAGGCCGATTAATATCTTTGCCAGCATCGAATGCCGACTCACCTTCGTATCTCATGGGGATAATTAGATGAATCCAAGGCTCTTTCTCCAGACTTAGCAAATAGCCAGTAAGGTCTTCCGAGTGAAGCCGCTGCATGATCACAACGATCGCGTCTTCATTCGGATTGTTCATTCGGGATGTCCAGCCCTCCTTCCAAGCATTAAGAACCTGCTCCCGCTTTACGTCAGAAAGGTTCTTTGCGTCATGAGGATCGTCAATAATCAGCGTCTGACCCCGCTTACCAGTAACGCTCGACGTCATCGACTGGGACTGCCTATGCCCCCGATTTTCATTAGCGAATAGACCTTTCTCGTCTTGCTGACGATCCATTGTAACTTTATCGCCCCATCTTGTCTGGAACCACTCAGATGTCACCAGTTGACGCATCTTTACAGCATCACGCAAAGCTAGAGACTCATCGTTGGATCCGCAAAGAAATCGATGGGAAGAATCAGTCGCCCATGTCCACGCAGGCCAGAACACTGAAACAATCAATGATTTCATCGTCCCAGGAGGAATGTTGCAGATTAAACGCTTAATCTCTCTAGAGCTAACCTTCTCCAGATACGCGCAAATAAGACTTAGGTGCCAGTTCCACTGCAAAGGATTTGATGGCTCGAGAATATGCCACCCGCCTTTGATAAAATCAGCCAGATTCTCTTCTTGGCTGGCTTTAAGGGCCCTCTCAGATACTTGCTGCCGTAACGCCTGTATTTGATCCGGGCTCAATTGAGAGAGATCCACTGTCAGCCCTGGCTTTTTCACTCCTCTCATCGGCACACTTCTTCCTATATTTCCGCATGTAGTGTTTCATATAAACCCTTCTGGAGCTTAATTTCTTTTTGTAGCGCCTTACTCTTGCCGACTTCTTGATAAACTGGGATAGCTTATTTACCTGGGCTTCGTACAGCTTACATTGCTCACAAGAGGCCGATTCCAGCATATTCGCTATATCAGCAAGCTTTTCTTCAACCGTCTTCTCAGGCGGCATTGGGAGGCTCCTCCGAAGGCTGCGCTTCTTCTAACTGTATCTCCATAATAAATCGGCGCTTAAACGCCTGATACATCTCTTCGATCAGCAGGGGAGCTATTTCATCCTTCCCAACAAATTGGCCGGTAATGACGCTCCCCATAGGAATAACATACTCGGATCCTCCGTAAGTTTGGAAAAACTCCACCATGTCGTCGCTCGTCATGGTTCCTTGCTCGCCTCTAATTGCCATACAACATCCCTAACATCTATTATTTTGCAGCTACGCCACTCTTCTTCTCATACGATCGCATCGCCCCAAGGCCCAGCATCCCCATCAGCACAGGCATCAGAACCGTTAAATCAACTACGGGCAGTACCGGTGGATCAGGCATAAGAATCGCGGCAGCAAAAACAAATATCGGCTGGAGAATCGTGTTGTAAAACAACGCCAGGACACAAGTCCAGCCACAACCAGGCCTCCAACCACCTTTGAACAGGGAACCAGACTTGGCCTCCTCCATGTTGACCTGAATCTGGGCCAACATAACCTGAAGCTCACCAGTGAACTCCATCGCATACTCGTTACTCGCCAACTTAGCAGCAAGATCTTTGTCCTTAACAAACTTATCAACAAACTTGCCAGCAAGATTTAAACCAGCCGTAATTGGATCAGCAGCCATTATTATTCTCCGCAGGGATTTGGCTCGCGTAAGCTCGAAATTCTCGGCTTCTTTTCTCAAATTTAAGGCGAGAGGCAGCGTATGCAGCATCTGCTTTAGTCAAATGCTCACTGATTACCACAGGAATGTCTCCGGTAATCTCAACCAGGTAAATAACACGCGGCTTATTCGTCTCTGTTTCGGGCTTGTCCAAAGTTCATCGCCATAACGTCAAGTACTTCTCTCCACCAAGTCCTTGTAGCAGGCCTATTGATCACCGCCGCAAGCACAGCAAATACCCCAATAAGGGCAAACATTAAAAATATAAAACCAATAATCTGTTCCATAACAACCTCTCTATGAATTTCTAGTTTCCATCGCCGCAGCAAAGGCCGCAATGTCCTTGAATCTATCCGCCGGGTAATCATCATATGCCACTTTCGTCTTCCCAGGCACCGGGGGAACTCGAAGGTACTCATGCCTCCAAAATACCTCCTTGTCCGACTGAACCTTGAATACACCAGATAACATCTGGCTCAATCCGGCTCGATCTAATATCTTCATCCCATGACCCTTAACTTTACTCTTCTTTGCCTTGCTCATAATCCCCTCCTCAATTTATCCCTCATCAACACGATCAACGATCGGATCAACAATCGGATCAACACCCTTAATCAACGGATCAATATCCCGCCTGTCGGCCTTCGCCCTACTCCGACCAGGCCAAAGACCACCATGCATAAAACACATCCAAGAAAAACCACACCAAAGCAATATCACGCCAACAATGTACATCCAAAATAACCAATCAGCCATCTGCAACAACCCCCCCGCGAATTACAAAATCATAACGAAATAACCCCCTGTAAACAATTAATAAAATAAATGATCCGTTTATATAACCCCGTAAAAATCCTACGAGAGGCCCATTCTACCGTTGCAAAAAATAGTCCCCTGTAAACAATTTAGCGAATATCGACCAAAATATAGAAAAAAAATAGAAAAAAAGTTGAAAAAAAGTTGGGGGAGAGGTCGTTTGGGGTATGAATTAGCGCGGGCGCACCCGCTCTTTTTAAAAAAGGGGGGTCGGGGGGGTCGATCCTCATGCAGTCATGAAAGGCAAGCGAGCGCGGAAACATTCAAAGCCCTCAACCCTCCGAACATGGGAAGCGGCAGGACAGCCAGCAATAATCACAAGCTCAAGCCTGGGCTTAAGCCTGCATGGTACACAGGGCGCATGATCCAGCCGTTTGGGTGACGCCTACCTGGGGGAGCGGGGGCCATGAGGATGAGCAACCATCACCCCTTGCGGGGATCAGGAAGATAAACGCGGCTCGAAGAGGGATTACTAGCCGCGTGTATTCGGTTAATGGGGGCCAGGTATTGCGGGATCCTTTAGCCTGCGAGCCTTGCCAGCGGGCGCCACGGCTTCAGGGATGTTATCAATCTGCTCTAGCAATGCGCCAAGCTGGCTGGCATCCAAATCGCTTAAAGCCCTATCCAGCGGTAGTTTCTGACTATTGTCTGCTTCATACCATCCCATATGTTTTGCTATCTCGCGCCACGCTGAACCCCTAGCAGCACTATTGGTATCCGGGCCCTGTCCTTGTGCCTCGGAGAGCATGCCAGCCATGACTAGCTCCTGAGTTACATTTAATTCTCTGGCGATATAGCGCCCAGTCTGCCTTATATGAACCTGTATTTTCTCTTTTCCTAACAACTGGGAAGCTTTAGCACTTGCCCCCCGTTTGCTATAACCCGCAGCAATAGCCGCTTTCGTGCCATTCCTTAGTCTGCAGAACTCCCTGACGAACCTACGTTGGTTTTCGTTTAATGACTCGTCATCCTCCAGGCTTGTTTCATTTACATATGGGTCAGAACCGAACCTTCTTAGGATCTCTAACATATTACGCTGGTGTTCGTTGACGTTGGCTTGATCCGGCCCAATTTTGCCATTCTCGGTTGCGCCGTTAATACGCACAAGAACTAACGCTTCCTTGTAGAGTGAATAGATTTCTAGGTATTGCGCCAGGATCGGTGGGTTGTGTAATAGATCGTTACCCTCTAGCAGGCTTTTCACTTCCGGCCACAGTTTGGCGGCTTCACCTGAAAGGCCTGCTGGTATTTGGGGATCCTTTTTATCTGCAGCGCCCATGTTTAGTTTATAGCTCCCTCAATTATCTGTATTTCGAACAAGTTCTGCCCGGCCGTGAGGCTGTAGAACTCTTCGATAGCCGTTCTGGAGTTACTCACACCAGCCAAGTCAGCAAACACACCCAGACCCAAGCCAACACACCCTTGTACATTTCTTGAGTAGTTCGCTATGTGTATTAATATATGACTCCTACCTGGTACTCCGGTTATTTCCCACATATCCGGCCCGAATTTCGGGCTGTTAGTTCTAATAACCGAATAATGCCCCGCCGGTATACAACTGACGTTTACAGCATTATCCAGCCACGGGCATTCGATCGAATAATAAAGATTTCCTGCCGCCCGAAATTGTCCAACAGTCCTATCGCCCAGCGATGCAAACCGCGTTAAGGTCGCCTTAATCATGCTTTCCCCCCCTTCATCTAAGCCTATATTTTAAGGGTTATACAGGGCTTTACAATATGACCAATTGGGCCTATTATTGGAGAGCAATAAACCAACCACGAAAACGGAGAACGATGATGGATAATGAAGAAGCTATACCCAAGGTCATAGAAGTTAGCTACACCCAGCATACAAATGCAGATTTAGAAGAACTAGGGATCGATCACAAACAAGTAAAAGACTGGTATATCAAATGGCATTGCCTCCACATCGAAGATTTAAAAGGCAATTGGCAAGAGTACCAACTTGATGATTTGTATGACATGGACATGCAAAGGCCATTCAGCGCCAAGGTTTTTGACAAGGACGTCAACCCCTCAGTATTAGGAGGACACCACGAAAAATGAAAAACTTCTCACGAAACAAGATAGCTACAGCGACCAAGCCACGCGATCGCGGATATATCCTATATCAAGGCCCATCAATGCTGGATGGCGAGCCT
>Ga0233412_10000690_pt1 | contig 19000 bp, 24 predicted proteins | sample Na_anoxic_4_MG_FD_180667 | JGI IMG/M metagenome (GOLD analysis project Ga0233412, IMG submission 180667) | Seawater microbial communities from Saanich Inlet, British Columbia, Canada - Na_anoxic_4_MG | ecosystem: Environmental > Aquatic > Marine > Inlet | place: Canada: British Columbia...
CCAAGTGGTTTAATCCATCTCCAATCTATATTAAAAAATGTATCTATATAAACTCGTGTTGTTTCGTCTTTACATGGCCTAATATACATATCATAAAATTTTTTGTCCTGAAACAATCTTGGATCAGCTTCAATCATTTCTCTAACGCGTTTACAACGGATTATGTCCATTCTTTTCATTTCTTCTAATTTTTCATCTATTTCTTCCAATATGTATTCATCATTTAATATAGGACCTTCTTCATCCATATCTAATTGGTCTTGTTCTCTATAATATTCTAAATCTATCCTTCTATTTTCTTTGAGTTTCATATCTTCTTCATCTTCCGAATTTAATTCTTCATCAGATGAACCTGATTCTAATATATCATTATAATCTTGTGATCCAATATCTTCTATAATTTCTTCTTGTTCAGCATCTGTCATAGCTTCAACTCTTACTGGAATATTATCTTGTCTCTGATCTTCTGGTAAATTTCTCATAGCCCTCATTGCTCGTTTAGTTCTAGCGCGCCTGTGTCTTAAACGTTGTTCTTCTTTACCTCTATTAATTCTATTTTCTCTAGATGGAATTCTTTTTAATTCATCAGCAAGTCTATTTTCTCTTTTTAATTTATTTCTCTCAATATTTGTTTCTAAAATATCTTTTTTTTCTTCAAAATCATCCAATTCATCATCTAATATATAACGATTCATAATTTTTCTTTGAACATCATAATCTATTGGTCTGTCTCCACGTATATTTCTTTGCATACTCCTTACTCTATTTCCCCTGACTCTCCTTTGTATATTTCTTGCTGCACTATTTCTACCAGAACTGTTTCTTTGTGGAACGAATGATGGAATATTCGAATCCATTCTAAATGATTGACCTGGAACAAAACTACTAGCACTTGCCCGCAATGACATATATATATATATATTAATAGATATAAAAATATATAAAAATATATTACAATATATATATAAAATGTATAAAAATATATCAATATCTAATATAAATAGATCCTTAGTTGGAAGAATAATGAGAATAAATAAAATTCAATATTTTTTCGATATGACTAGACAAAATAAAAAACCTGTAAAAATAAATAATTATTTTTATTATAAAAATTTATTTAATTCGCCATATAGGTTACATGATTAAAATGTTAATAAATAATAAACTGCAGTAAGGCTTGCAAACGCACACCATAGAGAACCATAAGCACCATTTAAGAACATGTAAGCTATAAATACAAATATTAATGAAGTAATACACCCTAAACCACATGTAGGGTAAAAAATCAATCCAATAAATATTAATATTTCCCATAATTTTATTTCATTTGACCCCCAAATTGGAGAAGATAATTTATTATCACATATAGAACTAGAATATCCATTGAATCTATAAAATATATATAGAGTTACTATTATGAAAAATACTTTTGCATATATATTTTTAATATTGTTATATATAAATAAATTATAATATACTTGCAATGATAATATGAATGGTATCATAAACGAAGTTACATAATAGTTAATATTATTTCTTCTCATATTGTTATACCATAATATAGAATCTGCCAATTGCATAGATGAATATATTAATAAAAAATATATATAATGTATTTGTTGTGTAGTTAAATTTTTTTGTAATAAATAAAAACTTATAGACCAAGATATAAAAAAAGTAACTAAACTTACCTCAAAACTAAAACACATTTATATTATAAAATAAAAAAATATTTAGTTTTATAGAAATCTATGTTGTATCTTTAATAAATTTGAAATAATTATTACTTAAATAACATATTATTTTTTAACCCTATGGAGAGTATGGATGCAGGTCATTCTCAGGGGCAAAATACCATAGAACAAATGATTTCATTTGATACATTTTCCATAAATCCAGACAAAGCAACAGCACTAGAGATTGCCTCAGCTATTTCGCACATGGGTGTATCAAAGGGAATAGAAGGCACTCCGGAAAGGGGGACACTTATGCCATTAAAGGATACTCTAGGAAGACAGATAAATTGGGATGATATTGTAAATAAGTTATCTGTCAAGGGGACCACACTTTATGTCCCTGCTATGCCAAATATGTTGGGGGATGGTGATGTAGCATCTAATTTTCGATTCAAACATGATAAGGATATCAATAGTGATATTATTCAAAAGTGGATTAATGTATTTACAATTAATGCCAAAATGAAGAATCCGCTTGTAGTAACTACTGTTCAAAGGAAAGAAAGGTATCTAACACTGAATATGCCTGAAGATGGAACAGTTAAAATTGTGAACAATCAAACAAACCAAGAAAACTCAGAATTATCTAAAATGTTTACTAATTTCTTGATAGCCTTTAATATTGATGAAGAAAAGATGAAGGTTATCCGTCAAGCATCAGAGGGGGCAAAGTACAATTCATATCTATCTGATATGATTGGATTTATGAACATTGTAAATTGGGGAAATGGAAATGTATCAATGTTCACACAGCAACAATTGGAAGCACATGTTGAGACAGAGGGAGAAGTTTATCATAGGGCAGAAGTTAAAGGGGAACCAATTATCAAACAAGTAGTAATAAATGGTAGGGAATGGAAACCAAAGAAGGGGTTCAGTTATATGTATTTTCGCCACACAGGTAAGGCTACACCTACCCATCAGGGGTTTTATATGCTAAAAGATGGTCAGATGACAACAGTATATTCGCAGATCTTTCAAGCAATCTCAATGGATGAGAATAAAACAAAGAAAAATGTGAGGGATTTTATGGTTAACCATAACTACTGTCGTCTATCTGATTTTTGGGTAAATGATGTAGATGATGGATTCACACTATTGATGATTATGAATTGTTTCGATGAAGATGAAGTAGAATTAACAGAAGAAGAAATAGCTGTAAAGGAAAATCTAGAAGTAATATATGAGACAGTCTTTCATTAAAAGAGTGTATATTAAAGTGTGTTATTAAAAAGTGTATTATTATTTTTTATCTGTTTTCTCTAATCATTTTACTATGTAATTCTGGGTCACGTTCTATATTAGATAAATATTCATTTATTTTTTGAACAGCCTCATTATCAAATGGAACTTCAGACAATGCTAATCTTTGTTTAGAATCACGTAATTTCTTTTTTTGTGTTAATTTTTTTCTAATTTGATAAGCCGAAAATATATGATTATAGTCTGGTTCAAAACGACTAAATAATTTACCTGTATATGGTAATTCTGGATTAATATCATAGGGTGGTAATCCAACTTTAGCTAATTCTAAATAATATGGAAATACACCATGATCTTTTATATCTTGAAATGTTTTAGGAATAGCAAAATAATATACTCTTCCATTTTTATAACGAGCTCTCGCTAAAGATTCAAAAGGTTCTAAATCATCTGCAAAATGTCTATCATAAAATTCTGATGGTTCTAATAATATACCAAATTTAAAACCTTTTTCATACCCAGAAAATTCTTGTATATATTTAGAATCACTCAAATCTTTTATTTGATATTGTATTCTATCTGAAAACCCTTGTGTATCAATTAATCTAATTAATCTACCAACATGTTCACTTAAATTTTCCCCAGTTATTACTCTTCCAGGATTAACACCACCTCCTTTCATACCACCATCATGCTCTATACGGAACCATTGTTTTAATGCATTATTAATATAATTATTATTATGTATCAATGTAGCAATATCCAATGGTTTACCATAAATAAAATATTCCACACCAATATCATCTAATTTAATAGATAGATCTTCTAAACATAATTGTATATTATTTTCATCACCACTAGCTTCACAATAACCATATAATTCTGGTATAAAATATAAATTAGTTATAGAATCAGTATAAACACAATTTATACCTAATTCATCTAATAGTATACAAGTATTTAAACTATATCTATCAATTCCATTAATTCTAATTTTATCAACACCCCTTCTTTGATTAATTAAACTTTCTAATATGACCCTTATATCATATTGAGATATACTTTTAAAACCTTTATCAATTGAAAACATATTTATATCTTTATTAACATTTACAGCATGTTCTAATAAAGGTATAGGTAATTGTTGTCTAAATACATTATGCCAATCAGAATATTTACTAGATCTATATTCCTTCATGGTAATTGGATTTATAATATAATTACCCCAAGAAACAAAAACTATATCATCAGAATTGACTGTATTATATATAAATTCATTGATATCAAAATATTCTCCATCTATTTCAGGTTTTCTAACTTCACCAAAAGCCCCCATATTAATGTCTAAATATAATGTAGTATTATCTTTGACATTTGATTTCTCTAAAGTTTTATTATTAACTAATGTAATTCCGCTATTATTCCTTAACCTTAATCTATTAACTGAAATATTTTTAATTCGTGGAATTTTATGAATCATTTTTTTTAATACTTCTAATTTCAATGTTTTTATAGTATCTTCTTCATTCATATTTTGAATAGTAAAATTACCCATATTTGTTTTAACCCATATTAACATATATATATACTATTATTATTATATATAAATTTGAATATAAAAAGAATTTAAATAATAAAAAGAATGATTAGACGATATACGATGATTGAAGACAATTCACCTCTAATATTTTTAGATATGGATGCAAGTCAGTATATGTATGAAAAATATTATCCATCAGAAATAAATAAACAATGGAAACAATTGGTAATGGATCAATTAAAACATCATTATAAAATATTTACAAATGGCGAAGATAAACAAGTATTAATTAATTATAAATGTGGGTATGCATACCAAAAATATATGAAAAGGCACAGTATGAGTCCAGAGCAATTTTTAAAATACATTATATATAAAAAAGAGTGTAAAAACAAAATTAATAAAATTTGAAAATATATAGATAAATATTATAACATAATATAATACAAATGTCAAATATTCTGCAAACTTATCATCAATGTGTAAAAGGACAAATATCTGACATAGATTATATCTTTGATATTACAGAATCTAAAATCAAAATGGACGATGGTTCAATGGTTGAACTATGGCCTTGGCAAAATGAAATGTTAAAAGAATTAGTTAACTATGCTTATCATAATCAAAATAAGGTTATTTATCAAGATACAGCTTTATCAAAAAATAGATTTGAAAATGGATTTTGTTACAATATGGTAGCTCTATATAATGGCGAAATTTATTTACTAAATATATCAACAAATACATCAAGATTGATTGAATATGAATTCAGGGAGAAACCTCGTGATACTATGCTTATTAATAGATGGGGGACAGATGAATGTCTATAATATATAATAATATATTTTATCTATATTTTTTTATATGTTTCAATTATATTTTTTTCGTAATTAGTTTTTATACGTTCCATCTTGTCTTCATCTAATAATGTTTCCCCCTTAACTAATGTTGGTAATGGACTAAACCAAGGCCACATTTTACTTTCATCCTGGTCATCTGGATTTAACATTTCTGGATAGTTGATTGTTATTTCATATACAGTTTTTTTCCATTCTTTAGGTGTAATTGCCGGATTAGGGACTAAATATAGTTTTATTTGGTCATAGTATTCTTCTTTAAAATTATCATAATTTTTACGGTCTTCGGGAACTTTTATAAGTTCAAATTCGATTTCTTCACATATTTTATTTAATTTTTGAAAATATCTATCTATTGTATTAATTCTTTCCACATATTGTTGTTTTTTCATCCAAGCGCCTATTAATGATGTAGTAAATGAAACAGTTGTTAAAATAACATTAATAGATAAATGATAATTCTCAAATGGTTCTTCTTCTACATTATTACCCACAGTTAAAGCAGATGTAAAAGTTGATAATAAAATTAGATACCAACCCGCTTTACTTTCTATGCGTTTTAAATTAGAAAGGTAAAAATTATTAACTATTCTATGATATCTTAATTTTAATAAAAGTATTTTTAATTGTTCTTGAATTGGAACTGTCCAACCATTATCTTCATATATCCATTCCTGATATTCTTCTTCTTCATTTATACCACTCGTATTTTCTATTATACCACTCGTATTTTCTATTATACCACTCGTATTTTCTATTATACCACTCGTATTTTCTATTATACCAGAAATATTTACATCAGATATATCTGCAATATTACCAGAAATATTTAAATCTGCTAAATTACCAGAAATATTAATAGGTATTTCATCAACCATTTACAGGTAAAAACATTATTATATTTTAATTTTTACGATTTTTCCACCCGCCCTTAGTAATTGTTGGATATATTGAAGTTTGATAAGGGGCTAAGGGGCGAGGGGGTGCTGGGGGGCGAGCTTTGACGGCGTTTACACGCACGAGTCGGGGACGTGCTGGTCTACCGGGCGTTGGATATATTGATTTATTCTTAGCTTGTCTAGCCATTGGTCTAGCACTACAACACATAGCATTAGAAGAACGTTTTTTACGAGCTTTTCTAGGAGCTTCTCTAGGGGCAATTGCCCCAACTGCCCCTACTGCAGCACCACCAACAACACATGCTTGAGGGGTAGCAACAGCAACAGCACCTAACTCAATCCTTGAAAAAAAGTTAGTAGATAAAAATCCACCCCATGAACCACTTGAAACTGGGGGTCCCCGATCAACAGCACCATCACCTTCATCTTCATCTTCAATTACAGATTCCTTAATATATCTAATTGTCTCAACATTTTGTTTCCATTCTGTGAAAACTTTGAATAATAATTTATTATTATATATATCTATATATGGATCATTTTCTATAATAGTTTCAGGTAATAATTCTTCACCTTCTTCATCATTTAATTCAATATTTCCAAATTGTTCAGTATAATCATTTGAACCATATAATAATGTTACCTCAACAGAATCATTATATATATAATTTTCAACAATAGATTCTTTTAATTCATCAATATTAATTTTAATTCCACTATTATTTACAAGTATATTTATTAAATTATTATCAATTAATTTATTATTTTCATCATATAATTCAATATTATCTAAAATATCCATTTTTATGTACTCAAAGTTAACATCATTATCAAATTCAATTGTAATATCATCTAAAAAATCAGATAAAATATTTACAAAAACCATATATATATATATATATAAATATATTTAATTTATATATCTATTAATCATATCTTCTTCTATAATAGTATGTATATCTGGTTTTAAAGGCATATTTCCGAGATACTCATTAACTAATCCTTGATATTTACATTCCCAATTACATGGAAATGGATTATCAAAAACAGTAGTAGTTTGTGTAATTTCAATATATTTATCATCATTCTCATATGTTGTATATATTTTATTTCTAATATATTTAGAATCTTTGCCAGTTAATAACCAACCATGCAATCTTTTTTTCTCTTTAGCTTTAAGTTTTTGTAACCTTAACTTTTGAGCTTCTTTAACTAAATCCATAAAAAAATTTATATATATATATATTATATGAATAAATTCTTAAATGAAATATACAATAGACATGATAATATTATACATTTATTAATAGAGGCTTTATTGATAGGTATATTATTTATTATGATAGAAGTAAAAGTATCTCATATAAATACTAAATTATAAGGTATTTTTAAAAATTTGATATTTACATTGTTTTTAATATAAAAGAATTGAAGATGTCTTCAAATAAACCAGTCCAACTTGGTCTATGCTGTATGAACACAACAATGAAAAAAATGAAGCCACCCATATATGCTTCTAGAAGAATAATTATTAGAATTATAGATGAAAAAGGTATAGAAGAATTAAAGACAAGGATAACAAAAAACTTAGAAGACTTATTAAAAATGATGGATTGGAATGAAGAACATGGTATTAAAGTTTTTAGGTTAAGTAGTGAATTATTTCCTCACAAAACTAATCCAAAAGTAAAAGACTATACATATGACTTTGCTTTAGACCTTTTGAAACAGATTGGAGAAAAGGCAAAACTATATAATCAGAGATTGACATTCCATCCAGGACAATATAATGTTTTATCATCTCTAACTAAAAAAAGTTATAATCAGACAATTAAGGATTTAACATATCATGCTGAAGTGTTAGATTTGATGGGTTTAGATAAAGATGCTGTTATGGTAATTCATGGTGGAGGTGTTTACAAAGATAAAGAAGGAACAATGTTAAGGTGGATATATAGGTATTTACAACTTGATCCAAAAATAAAAAATAGACTAGTTTTAGAAAATTGTGAAAAAAGTTATTCAATTAAAGACTGCTTATATATGCATAAATTTACAGGTGTGCCTGTTGTATTTGACACACATCATTTTGAATGTTACAAACTCCTTCATCCCGAAGAAGAATTTGAAGCACCAGAATACTATATTCCACTAATTCTAAAAACTTGGGAAAAAAAAGGCATTAAACCTAAGTTTCACGTATCCGAACAAGGTATCGGTAGAGTCGGTAAACACTCAGATTATATTGATATTTTACCAGAATATTTACTAGAAATTCCTGAAAAATATGGTATTAATATAGATATTATGATTGAGGCAAAGATGAAGGAATTAAGTATTCAAAAATTATATGAAAAGTATCCACAATGTAACTGTTTAAACATTGTATAGCTCTACATACTTGTTGAATATCATTTCACCCTTACCATTAGTCCCCCAAGATATAATTTCTTTAGCAATAGGATGTTCTTTATTGAGAACAATATTCATTACAGACTCAAAACGATTATATTCTTCTTGAGACCATTCCATAGAATACATCTTTTTTTCAAAGATAAAATACATATTCCTAAGGAAAGTAGGGTCTTTCGAAAAACCAGAACCACGTAGACGAGAGACATTCTCTACAATTTTTTCATATGTTTTCAAACATTTAATAACGATGTTTCCAATCATATTAAGATTTTCTTCATCGCCACCATTATCCCAATCTTTTAGACATTGGAGAGCAGTTTTTCCAGGCCTATCTGGATAATTTCCAGTATTAACCATATTGAGAAGGCAACCAATCAATTCATAATGTTTATACCTCTTAAATGGAATACCTAGACCACCATCTTTAATCTTTTTATCAAAGAACCCAACAGGGTCTTTTGGATTATAATCTTCTTCTGGATTATACCCAAACTCACTGCAAATCTCTACAATTTTCTTTGTAAATATATTTTCAGAACTAGAATGAATCTTTTCACCTTCCTTAAGTTTAACACTTTCTTGAATTTCTCTAAAATGTTCTTGACTAGTTGAGTCAGGCCAATTGCGAGTTTCAATATAACAAATATTTTGATTATCAAACTTTCTTTTTTCAATAGGATCTAAATCAGAATATTTAATACGTTCACAAGGCATATCATCATTATCATAATTAGGTTCATATGATAGTTTTCCAGTAACAAAACGGTCAATAGTTTTAAGTCGATTTTGCCCATCCATAATCCAATTTAAACCTGTTTCAGAATCGTGATTAATAATGGCGCCGTGAATAGGTCCATTCTTAGCCAATGTATTAAGGTAACCTTGTTGGAGCTTTTTAGGCCAGACATATTCACGTTGAAAATGAGGCGTTTTCAGACTACCATCTTTTATCTTATGGCACATCTCACTAATTGACATCTGCTTAGCATTAGATTCTGGAAAAGCATTTTCACTAAAGAAAGGCATTTTTAGTTTTATATTTAAAAAAAATAATTATTATTATTTTCAAATTTATTTAGTTACAAACTTATTATGACCTGTTAATTTAGCTATATTGCAATTCATATTATTTTAATGTTAAAGATTTTTTTTTGTTCTAGAACTTGTCGTGGGTTCATCTCAGGTTCTTCGGGGGGGGGAAGAGGATTCTTAAAGTTTTTAAATCTGTCAGACTGAGTTCTTACAAGCATAGGAAGCACAGTTACAGGATGAATATTTTGTGTATTTGGCCTTTTCTTATTAGGGGCAGGCGAAGAAGGTTTTGCAGGTTTTATCTTCCTCATTGATATCGAGTTGTCTAAAACATACTCGAATACCTCATTTTTGTCAAGGCAAAATGAGACTCTACGGGTTTTCTTGATAGCAGAAGAGATGGCTTTACGGACGATTTGTTTAGCGAGAGACATTTATTTATTAATTAATTAAATAAAAAAAATTCAAATTTTTAAAAGAGGATATTAAAGATAAAAAATATTTACACATATTTACACATATTTACACATATTTTTCAACATTTATGGACGATAATCCCTTAGGAAATCATCAAGGTTTTCATCCATAATCTCTTTGAAAACTTTCCACTGATTATCATACAGTGTTTGTAGATTCCCCCATAGACGCCATTGAATGCGAGACTTTTCTTCATTGTAGTATATGGGCTTTTTCTTATCCCAAATAACATTTTCCTGGCAAAACCAAGAAGAATACATTACATTTTTGACCTGGACGGGCATACCCCAGGTCACCATAGTACCAATAACAGGTTCAAAATACCTATTCCAGAATTCGCGCCTTTTCTTCAATTCGTCATTGTGGTTCTTTACCCAATCAGACCTTTTCTGTTTAAGTTCTGGGGTATAAGTTCCAACCTTTTCACATCTGGTGAAATTCACGTGTTTTTTGGTCATACGGACGTGATTTCTATCACGCAAATTCCTGTGCCATAGTGGGGTAATAGAACGCTGCTGGCGCGTCCATGGTGTGGAGTTTTGAACCTTAACCAAATTGACATCGAGAGTTGATCTATAAACCTTGGAAACAATACCAGCAACCTTGTAAGATTCTTCAACAATACCTTTACCAGTTGCGATAATTACCAGATCATCTACTTCAAAAGTTTCCTTAACAGAATTTTGTTGAAGGTCTAGACATTCTTCAAGGTATTTGATAGAGATATCGTTCTTTTCAAAGAATTTAACCCTACCAGACTTGCTTGTATTGCCAAATGTCCAGGCCTTTCTATTAAACCCATTCAATCCCCTGGCATCTTGAAGGATGTGTTGCCACAGAATCTGTAGATTTTCCTGGGTAATAGACGTGATAAGGCTTTGAACCTTTTGGTGCCTTTTGTTAGAACGAAATTCTTTGACAAGGTCAAAGATGAATTCAGACATTAGTCCATATTCGAGGTTGTGTAGAACATTGTCGATGGGCAATGTTTCACGCCAAGCAGTTTCCAGTGGATACGGATCGTAAACCTGGACAGCCATAAAGTAGTGCGAGAGTTAAAATAACGCGGTAAGGAGTTAGTCAAGTAACTATAACTGATTTATTTTCAAAGATATTTTCAAATTTTTTAAAGAGAAAAAAAGAGATAGTATTAGGGTGTATTATTACGTATGTATTCTAGAAATACTATAACCTATAATAAAACCAATGGTAAGCCATTTAATGGATGGAAAATTCCAAAGTGGTTTATTCTTTTCTTCTATTTCATATTCGTCATCTGACCCCCAGTCATCGACGGCATAGGGCATAACAATATGCATTTAAATTATCAGGATTAAAGTTAGGATTAACTAGTTCCTCAACCTTATTAATATATACATCTTCAGGAGTGTGTAATAAATCATAAATATCAAATGGTGTATCACTAATAGGGGTATAATGAGACCTTCTAGACATTATAATATAATATATATTATTAATATGAATTTATATAAATATGTATTATTAAAAAATTTAAAAGAAAGATTAAAAAATATAGTTTACCATAATGACATATTAATAAATTCAATATATTATAATATAAATACAACAGAGTCTATATATACACAAAAACATTTATTAAAAGAAATACAAGAAATAAATTTTGAAAATATTAAAATGAAAGAGATCTTATTTGATATTAAATATTATTTATTATAGAAAAAAAAATATTAACACATTTATTTTTATACACATATTTATTTACACACTTTTTATAACAGTTTCTATCTAACAATACATCTTCTTCGTGAAGTCTTCAATAACATCAAACTTGACTACATTATCACCACAAGTAGGAGTTGTAGGGATACAACGCTTTCCAGGATTATCCCACACCTTAATCTCGGTGTAATCTTCAAAGTTATTGATATCAAGCTTAGGAACACCTTCGCCATCCATCATAACTATATCAGAAACGATATCACCATTGAAAGCCTTCTTCATCGAAGGATAGTTGTAAACAATATCGTTAAGGATCTTCTGGATACAGATACCACTCTTTCCAATCATCTTTCCAAGGTCCTGCTTCGGGACATGGAATGTTGAGAAATTGATACCATTCGAGGAGAATTCATTCACTAGAACAGGGTCAATCTTGGGGTGAATGTAAATTGCCTTCCAGACATTCTGATTCGAAGGCTTATAGATGAGGTTAGCCATATGGATTGAACCAATTGTCAGGTTAGCAGACTTCATAAGCCCACAGGAGATATAGACAGAACTGTTTCCATCAATAGCGCCAATGGCAAAGGTTTCCTTCTTCATAGTGATACGAACAGGGATGTTTTCGTATACCTTGCCAGGGTGAATTATCTCATTTTCAAAGAGTCCATCACCCTGATCAATAACAGCTTCAAGTTCATCAACAATATCCAGACCATCATTGAGAAATTCCTCCTCCTCCTCAATCATCTTGTCAAAGTCGGACATTTCGCGAGGGGTTAGAAGACCACATTCCTCAGCTAGCTCCTTATCTGGACCCTGGATCCCATCCTTCAGCCAGGGGTTTTCTTCTCCATCCTGAATGTTGTTCGCGAGTGTGAGAGTAATAGCCATTTTATACGTTCAGTATAAATTGATTATAGTTTAATAAAAGAAAATAATATATATTTTCAAATTTTTTAAAGAGATCTTTATTTGGGCCAACATGGATATTTATATCTATCTATATATACCATATCTTTAATTGTAATATTTTTTGTGCTATTTATAATATAACTGTAACTATAAGCACCGGTATATACTTTGTTTTTTTCTTCAATAAAATTAGTTGTTCCAACTTTATGTCTCGCTTCTGTTTTTATATTATTTATTTTACAATTATATAATGATATATTTATACCGCAATTGACATAATAACCTATATTACCTTTCATAGTGTGTCCCATAGAATCACCACCACCCACATAATATAATTGGTTTTCTTCCATTACTTCGTTAATATTAGTCCCCTTTTCAGCCCATTCAACAATACATTGATCTATACTAGTTGTCCCTTTACCTGTTTCTAATTTACTTAATAGTAATTGAGCATTAGACAAAGAGGTGCCTTTATACATATTTTCATCATTAAATAATTGAACGATATCTAAAACATCGCCAAATGGACCTACTTGCACTTTTTTTCCATATGCTTCCACATCTTCTGTTTTATTACTAATACCAATAACTTCAACTGGGGATGTCTTCACGTTCTCAACTTTAATATTTATTAATAAATTATTTTTATTGCCTACCATTTCCTCTGTTCTCATTTCATTAAAACCATGAATGGCAATTCCATTAACATTTAGTAATATACCATACATATTTCCATCATAAGAACCCGTTGTATTTTTAAAATATTCTGTTGTAATAGGGATATCTTGCATATACTCATTTATAGTTTTATCTATATCTTCGTAAAGTGTTTTATATATATCTTTTAATGTTAAATTATTATTATTATCCCATAATTTTAATGTTGGTGGATCCATCATATTTAATTTTTGCTTTAAAAATCTATTCATAAATATAGCTTGAGAGAATGTACTTAATACTTTAATATCATTTGTTCCATCACAAACGATATTATATAACACAGATGTTTCAAGACCATTAAGTGCTATACCCCCCACTTCATATTTATTAATTATTAAATTTTTAATCCCTATATTTGTATTCGCATTCCCATGAATACCATGATGGGATGATAAACCTAATGTTCCATTTTGTATAAAGCAATTTTTAGCAGATCTAAAATTACCATCATTAGAAAACTTAGTAGCTGATGGACCTTGTTTGGGAATAAATGGGGCTGAATTTAATTCAATGTTTGCATAAAAACGTTGCACTAAATTGTGTTTTTTACTTTGTTTTATAGTAAAGCCATTTAAATCTAATATTACATCTTTACATTCAATTGTAATAGCCGCAAAAAAACCAAGGTGGTAAGCACCGTATTGACCGATTGGGTATTTAGCTGAACCACTTGGGGTATTATTTACCATAGTATCTTCTGATAAAGGCATAAAATCATTATTCGGATTTGGATTAAATATGATATCTTCTGATAATTTATATTTACCTGGTTCTGTAATTCTATATGTTCCTGTTGAAAAATCACTATTTTCTAAAAGTGTGATTTGGTTATACTCTGTATCAAGGTCATTATGTATTTTATTTAAATTATCAATGACGTTCAAGTCAATTTCATTTATATTTTCAGAATTGTAATCTATAAAACCCATTATATATATATATTATAATATAAAAATAATAATAATATATATATATATAATGGAAGATAAATATTTAACTTATTTATTGTTATTTATATTGGGATTTTTTTTAAAATATAGTATAAATCAAAATTTTGAATATTTTAGATATGATTATGATAAAGCCTTTGATAATTCAGATCATGAATGGAGTCGGGATCCAGTCCAATATTGCCCGATGTTTTGTGATGTTCGAAATTTTACAAAACCAGAAGAAAGGTTAAGGCATGGTGGTTGTGGTCCAGCTTGTGCAGAATGTCATACAGACCCTTTAACAAAAGATGGTGTATGGTGTAATCCAACTACAACAACAAATATAGTATGTGCTACAATGACTGATAATACAAAAAAGTGCATGGGTTCTGAAGAATGTGAAAAATTAAATAATATGGATTGCAGTGGTCCTAAATATGTAGATAAATTAGAATGTATATTAGATTGTGAAGACTCTTCATTAGAAATAGATAAAACAATAAATATTAGTGGCAGAAGTAGATCTGACAGAAGTAGATCAGGTAGAAGTAGATCTGACAGAAATAGAAGTAGAAGTAGAAGTAGAAGTAGAGCAGGAAAAACAAGAAAAGAAAGAAATATGCATGTAAAAGGTATTGATATAAAAAAAATAAATAAAGATAAATTCATACTAAAAGCAAATAGTGATATAGAATGTAAAACAGTTTCAAGTGGTCATAAGACTTTATAAAAACAATAACATATTTTTTTTATAATATTTTTTTCAGTTACATATTCTTCTGTAGTTTCATCGGTAGAATTTGGGCTAATAGTTACATCATCTAAACTATTTTCTTCATCTATCGGATTCACTAAAACAGTATTAAGAAATGTAATACCTGCGATATTTACATTTTCCATAATATTTTAATAATAATAATTATATATAAATTCAAATTATAATGAATGTATCTGGTTTAAATGTATCTAATTTAGATAATACTATTAAACCTAATATTAAAATAAAAGAACATTTACCAGTTAGTCCACATAGCAAGAAATATATACATTCAATAAGTAATATACAAAGACTAGATAGTGGAAATTATAGAGATAGCACCCCCCTAGAAAAAACACCACAACATAATTGTGAATGTGTTATAAGTAAAGATATAATTAAAGAATATTCTGTTTTAAAAAGTTTATTATTATTAATACATGAAAAAAAAGTTAAATTAGTTCAAAGTAAAAGTATATTAGAATTTAAATATAATAAGTATAAAAAATGTCATAATTTTTGGAATATAGGGACTATATTATTATCTTCTACATTAACATTAGTTGAATCGTCTAAGTTAGTATTTATAAAAGAAGATAATGGATTAAGTTATATAATTAATAATTTTTTTAAACTATCGCCAATATTACTTGGGACATTTATTACTTGTTCTGCAAGTATTATTAAATTTAAAAAATATCAAGAACAAATGGAGGGATTATATATAGTTATAGATAAATGTATTGCAATGATAGCTAAATTGAAAAATAAAAAAGATGAAATATTATTATTAAAACATAAAGAACAACAATTAAATATCGATTCTACAAATTGTGATTCAGAAGAAATAAAAAAATTTAAACAAAGTGTAGAGACATTAAATGAAACATTTAAAAATGATATTATAAAGGAATTCTCAAATGTATATCAAGAAACAGAAAGATATATAAATTATAATGATTATAATAAATATCTAAATATAATAAATAATATAGAATTTAAGAAACATATACTTAGGGAAGATAAAGAAAAATTTTTTAATGATTATGAACATGATATGGAAGAAGGGCGAATATATGAAATAGTTAATAAAACTATCCATGAAAAAGTCAAAGTAAAGAATTGTTGTGGGTTCAACCGTTAACGCCAAACAAACCTTAAATTATGATTAAAATCAATATTGGTCAGGGGATTAGTATAATGGATACATCTATTAGGTTCTTCAAGCTTCTTGTAGAAGGTATGTATTACAACAGAGGGAATCTTCTTATGTCCAAAATTTGTTCGATAATTTGTCAAATGGAATGACAAAGGTTTACTAATATCAATATAAATAACCTCTTTATCCCAGGTTTCATCTAGTTTATCAAACCAGAAATCTCTATCTACTTTAGATGGATTTGTATTATCAATAATGATACCGTATAGCTCTTCATTCTGGACTAACTCTACATATTCATTGAACTTTTTAACCTGCTTACTCTTAGAACCGATTGTATCACCATTAATTATACCCATTAAATACTTATCAGACAATTGTTTAGTTAGACTAGATTTACCTGATCCAGGAGCACCAACCATGACAATTATCATCTTATCTTTTGAAAATTCTACATCAAAATCCTCATTATCTTTAACCCGTAGAACATCAAATATTTTCCTATGGTTGGATAATTCACCATCTATCCAATCATCTTCTTTATATAATTCTAATGCTTGTAATTTCTTACAGGCTAATAGCCCAGAATGAGAATCATTAAATATTTCTTCAGGTGTCCTATACCGTATTGAACAATTATTAGCAAAGAACAAATCTGATGTAGAGAAATCATTATATCGTCCACCAGCATCACCACAATAATATTCCCAATTTACAAAATCATTAGACAAACTTTTATAAAGATCGACCATACCAGTATTGGGTTTCCGGTAAATATCTTCATCAATGCTATAAAACACACTTATATGAGACCCGAAGGCTTCAATAAATATTTCAAACATATTCTGAACTTCTTCATTAGTAACTTTACCACGCTTTACTCCTAATTGATTTGAAAAAACAACAATATCGTATTTCTCATATAAAGCTTTCAACTTCTCAATGACATTAGGCAATATTGCCCTAGTCTTCAGATCGACTAATGTATCATCAAAATCAAAACCGACAACAGGTCTCTTCTTTAATAACTGTTGATATATATCACCATCAACCTTGAAATTGTGAAAACAAGTTCCAGAATTAGACGGGAACCAGTTCATAATATATTATGTAATACTCATACAATATATTCAAATTTAATAAAGAGTATTTATGAGTTAAATAAATAACTCTTCCTAGATTTGTAAACATCATAAATATTATTAATAGAATATAAATAACATAAATTTCTCCAATTATATTTTTCATTCTCTTCGTGCAATTTAATCTTATTAAAACACTCTAACATTTTTTTATCTAATTTTTCAAAAACCTTTTCTTTTGACCAAGATTCATTTGTAATATTTTGAACCCACTCATAATAACTAACGACAACTCCACCAGAATTACACATAATATCTGGTATAATAGGTATATTTCTATCTTTTAATATTATTTCTGCTTCATCAGAAACAGGACCATTTGAACCCTCAACAATTACTTTACAGTTTAATGTATTGGCTTCTTCTCTATTAATTGTTAATTCTAATGCTGCTGGAACAAATATATCACACTCACCTTTTAAGTATTCTTCTTTTGTAATACGTTTAATTAATAATTGTCTTCCATTTATATTAATTGTATTTTCAATATTTTCCAATGATTTATTTACAAGTTGATAATTTAATATATATTTAATAGAATCTTCTTTACATGTTAATCTATAATCAATATAATAATATCCAGTATGATCACTTATATAATTAATAATATATGGATAACCATTTGTTGCCTTGATTTCTAGAGCTATATATTCTGTAAAATAATACCCTACATTGCCAAAACCTTCTAGTTTTATAGAACATTGATTATTTTCATTTAATTTCATAGGGTAATTTATGGTAACCATATTATGTAAAATAACCCCTAATCCTCTACCCGTTGCCTCTGTTCTACCTAAACTACCACCACAAGAAGGTGATTTTCCAGTAATGATATTTTTAATATGTGTATTATTATTAATAATATTATACTCATCCATTATCCAATCCATAATTTGTGCATTAGTCCCTACATCTGGTGCTGGTATATCATAATCAGGTCCAATATAATTATTTATAGCCCTAGTATAACCTCTTGTAATTTTTTCAATATCATTTTTTGAATATTTTTTAGGGTCAAATTGTATACCACCCTTTGCTCCACCAAAAGGTATATCTTGTAAAGAACATTTAATAGACATTAATGAAGCCAATGCTTTAACTTCATCTAAGTGTACATCTTGATGAAATCTAATACCACCTTTATATGGACCTAAAACATTATTATGTTGAATTCTATATCCTTTAAACATCTTAACAGTATTATTGCTTAATTTAACTGGAAAATTAAAAATAATTTCATTTTTAGGATGTAAAAGGATATTTCTCATTGTATCTGATACACCACATTTATTAAAACAATCGTGGAGTTGTTTTTGAACCACTAATAAAAATGTTCCAACCATAATATTATTATTATTATACAATCATATTTTTAAGTATAAATTATATATATATATATATATATGAATCCAAATGCCCCGTCATTTGTTCCAGGTTTTGATATGGACCATAGAACACCACATGGAATGAGTGTTAATACACCCTCTTTTATACCTGGAAGTATTAGAGAAA
>Ga0233412_10000691_pt1 | contig 18993 bp, 24 predicted proteins | sample Na_anoxic_4_MG_FD_180667 | JGI IMG/M metagenome (GOLD analysis project Ga0233412, IMG submission 180667) | Seawater microbial communities from Saanich Inlet, British Columbia, Canada - Na_anoxic_4_MG | ecosystem: Environmental > Aquatic > Marine > Inlet | place: Canada: British Columbia...
GAGAGGGGCAATTACTTCTGGGTTGGAAGATGCTCCAGGATATTCCCCTACCCTTGCTAAAGTCTCTCCATATACCAGGCCACCATCTGCAAATGACTGCGCTGAAATAGCTGCCATTTGTACAGCTCCTGCTGCTATTACGGCTCCAAAATCAATCCACTTCAGCCCAGGAACTGGATTTCTTAACGCTGCTATGGCAGCTGCAGCCGTATCGATAGCGGCTTGTGCCAACGCCCATCGTTTTTGTTTTTGGAAATATTTCTTTTCAATGGCTTCTCTCTTTTTTGCATTATCTCCGGCAGCACTCAACTCTCTTTGTTTTTGTCCCTCAATAAGACTTGACATGGCATTTGCTAATATAGATGCCCCGTTCAAAACAGCAGAAAAATATTCTCCATATGCATTAAGTTTTGTATTTAGGGAATCCTTTAACTGTTTATCAGCACTTTTATATTGATCCGTACCTATATCAAAGGAGTCCCGGACCGCTTTCTGTTTTTCTATGACATCGTTCAGAGTTTTAAACCATTCCTTTGTCCCTCTAATATCAAAAGAAAGTCCTGCCGAAATATCTGTCCCCCCTGCAGCAACTAATTTATTTTGTAATGCTTTTAACTCTTCTTCTAATGCAGCAGCTTTTACCGGGTCAGTCACTCTTAATTTTGCCAACTCGATCTCAGCAATAGCCAACTGCAAAGCTTCAATCTCCGTTAGTGCCCCCTTTTGTTTCAATAAATTAAAAAGCTCTATTTGCTTATTATATATAGACTCTTTTTGATTCTTTAAAGCGTCCCCCTGCATTGTATCTTTAGCCTTTTCCATCCTAGTGATCTCATTCTCTAAGAGTTTGATATCACTTAGTCCTGCCAATCTATCTTTTTCTTTGGCTATTTCTTCATCGATATATGCAATGGATTGGATTCTATATTTTTGATCTTCTTCGTTTAGGTAACGCCTCCCCGCAATTAATTCATTACGTTCAATCTCAAGCATTGTCAGGCGGTCCGCATCTTCTGAAAGGGCTTGCTTGTACGTCAGTTCTTGCTTCATAGATTCAACAAGAGCGTTATTAGCCTTTAATGCATCTCCATCTAAAGAGACACCATACGCCTGATAAGCGGTGATCCTTTGCTTTAATTGTTCTTCTTCATTTAATCCAGAAAGTTTGCTGTTCTCCAGGGCCAGCTGGAGTTGATCAACTTGCAATTGTTTTATTGCATCTGTCAACACCTGTCCAGAAAGAGTTTTCAGTTGCTCCCGCCTGATGGTAATCATTTCAGCGGCCTTTGCCTGATCATTAAGGGCAGAAGTTTGTACTTGTAAAATTTCAAGTTCTCTTTCTGCTGCATCGATGGCCTTACTATTATCTGTTAGTGCTTGGCCACTTAGTTTTTTTCGTTCTTTTTTTAACTGTGCAACGTTCCCCTCTGCTATGGCCTCGGCACCTAAAGTTTTTAGAATATCCCTTTGTATGCGATACTGATTCTCAAGGTCATCAATGATTGCTTTATTTGCAATCCCCAATTCTCCGGTTGCATCATTTAATTCCCCCGTTAATAAAATGCCTCTTTTCTTGTATAATTGAATTAACGCTTCTAAATCAACTTGTTCCCCTGTCTGCTTGGAAACATCTTTCATGTACTGAATTGCTTCCTTGTTCTTTTTTAATGCATCCGCATTATCCACACCTGTAGCAGTTTTTGCTTCCGGGATAAGTGCCACTGTAATAGTGGCTTGTTTTCTTGAGGCTAAACTTTTTAAAGTTGAAGCCATGAAATCCTCTACAAATTGACTTCCTAATTGAGTCCAAACAGGACGAGAAGAAACTCCAATGGTTTCTATATAAGATGCATATATATCTTCCCCTTCTTTTCGAGTTTGAGCAGCCGCTGTTCTCCAATCAACTCCATCGAGCCTCATTTGATTAGCTTTATCCACAGCATTTTGCATTGCCTTTATAAAATCAATAGGCAATTTTCCCGTTCTTTGTATAAACTTTTGGGTCTCTTCATCCCACATCAAGGAACCCTCTTCCACCACCCCAAGCCAACGAGACATCCCTTTGATGAAGTTATTTGCTTCTTCTCCCTCAAGGCGTGTGGCTTCTTCTTTATACCCCTGTGCAAGAGCATCAGTGTATCTTGCCTTGGTAACTTCTGCTAACGCCGTGGCAAGATCCTCTTGAGAAGATGTTTCTTTAAGTAAATTACTCAGATGATCTCCATACTTTGAATTAATCTGAATTCTTACCGCGTTCCACTCTTTAGATCCTTTTGTAAGATTCCCCAGTTTTTCAAATAACTTCTGTGCTGCAATAATTTCTTTACTTGCATTTTTAACAACATTAGTACGTTGTTCTTCGGCCTGTTTTTCTATTTTGTTTGCCGTTTGTCTCAATGCCAAGTATGCGGTCAACACCGCTGTCAATGTAACAAAAGCACCAATAACAGAAGTTAAACTTGCAACCCTGATCATTGTAATCACTCTGGAAAGAACCAGGAGAAAAGGACCGAATGCAGCAGTTAATTTCACTACTGTAAATGTGGTTCTTTTCTGGGCATCACTCATTGTTGAAAATGTTGTAGATAACGTAGAAAGTTTATTGTGTAACCCTGTCAACGTATTAACTACAAAAGGTTTTAGAACATCTCCAAACTGAACAAATGTAACTTTTAATGCAGCTATTGCAACATTCAATTTCTGTTCAGTGGTACCTCCTATTTCTTCAAAAGCACGATCCAACGATCCCGCAGCATTCTTTAACGCATCAAATATTTGTACGTTGTATTCTACGTTAGCCCCAAGTAAGTCCAAAGTACCCATCAAGGCACGAATATTGGGAAATACGTCAGCCATAGCCTCTTCATTCCCCTTGGTAATTTCCCGTAAATCCAATAAGGCCTGAATCAAACCTTCTTCTCGAATAGTTTTTCTGAATTGTTCAGCACTATACCCAAATCGTGACATGGCATCTGCGGCCTGTTTGGACGGTGAAGCCATTGCAGATAATATTGCTTTCAATTGTGTGGAAGCAACGCGGGCATTAGTACCTGTTCTAGTCATGCCAGCAAAGGCCGCTCCCACCTGATCAAACGTAACCCCATATTCAGAAGCAATAGGGAGAACCATTCCCATGGCCCCCGCCAATTCGGAAGCTTCCGCTTTCCCTTCACGCACAGCAGCAACAAGAATATCCGTGGCTTGTGCAGCACTCAGATTTTCTTTGCCATAGGCGTTCATCGCTGAAGTAACCAAGTCTGCTATAGTCTTCGTCTCTCCAAGTCCAGCAGCGGAAGCTTTGGCTGCCATTTCCAATACCTCTAGCGCTTCTTTTCCCCGAATACCAGCAGACGCTACAAAATATAAAGCATCCGCTAGTTCTTCAGGACCACGGCCCGTTAGCATGGACATTTTCAATACCTCTTTACTCCACCCCTCTACAACATCTCTGGCCACCCCCACAAGGCCTATGATCTTGGTCATTGAAGCTTCGAACTTTTTCTGGGTATTTACTGCAGCCCCTCCGGCCAAAACCATGGGAAGCGTGACAAACCTAGTCATAGTCCGCCCCACCATCATCATAGTAGAACTAAGAGCTGCCATGGATGACTGAGCCCCTTTGACACCAACTTGGAAAGGTGTTGAATTCAAACCAAGTGTGGCAACTAACCTACCAATATCCATGTATCCTGCCATTATTTCTATTTTTTAGTTAGTGCCTCCTCTTTTTTAGCCTTTATGTTTTGTACCGCTGCAAAGGATAGAAGTATTGATTTCATTTCATTTACTGTTTGTTTCATCTCCTCTTCCCAACTAAAGCGTATTAAATCTTTTGCTTCCTTATACTGTTTATGTACTGGTCTCCCTGGCTGATGATTAATTAACATTACGGTCTTTAATCGGGCAACCTCGTACAATTCTCTGGACTGGGCTCTTCTGGTTTCGGAAACAGATTTCAATCCATAATAAAACTCAACCGGTGACAAATCATAAAACGCTTCTGAAGTAATTCCTAAAGTTGCCATAGCTAACCCGCATAGGCGGTTGTAGTTTACTTCCCCTTCTTCGGCTGCACTACCCCCGCCATCATCTTTCCCAGCAAATCATCCGGAAAAAATTTAGCTATAACTTCCGTAAATTCAAAAAAGCAATCGTCCAAAATGTCCGCCATATCAGACATCTTGTACGTAAACTTCATTTTTTCAATTTTATGTCCCTGTTTCAACGCATAAAAAAGCATTGGCTCATACAGGGCGAGATCATCCGTATTAGCAATATTTATTTTTTTATTTTTTGATTCCGATTGCATCATCTTCAATACATAATATCCAAGTTTTACCGGAAGCTTTTTGTCCTGATAAGTAATAAATTCTACTGCCATGATTATTCAGTTTTGATTATAAATAAAAACCAACCTGTGATTAAGGTAGGTACTAATTAAGATCCAGAACCACTATTGACGGTTACCTGTCCAGTGATTTTGAGTGAGACCGAACTGGTGATCTTATCATCAGCCGTGATCTCAAGGGGAAGTTCAGTGACCAGTCCCACAAATTCAAGAGTTGTGTTATCACCATCAGGCAATACAATCTCATAGTTTTGTGAAGTATCACTTTCAAAGTCTGTCTTCATCAGATCAAACGTTGTCCGTGAAAAGTTCATGGTCAACTGAAGGGTTCCTGCATCCCGGAAACCACCGATAAACTCCCTGTATCCCCCTGTGGAATCCAATGAAGTTACATCTATGGTATCACGAGACATGGAAGGACCAGATATGGAATTGATCTCGGCGATATTCGCCCAAGCACTCCCACTCCACCTTCTGAATAATGTGCCGACACCGGCTACTGCATTGCTCATAATTTACCTCCTTTTCGTGTTGAAATTTATAATTATAATTGCTCTCATGTTACCATCCAAAGCCAACTGGGCAGGTTCCCCTGTTGCTTCCATGGTAGTGTATAATGTCCCATTCCATGACTCTTGTGCCCGGCCATGTAAATAGTCCATTATATTTCTTGCCAGAGTCATTCCAGTGAGATACGATAAATGCCTTACTCTGATCTGGAATGAACTCCTAAAAATGCGTTGTTGATCTAGTGTCACCTCCGGGGAGTATGACGGGGTGTCATAAATAGTTACACAATTATCCGGAGATTTTTGCTCGTGCCCTATAAACAGGTTCGTTGGAAAATCAAGTCCCAAGGAACTTGAATCAACTAACATGTCTTTTATATCCTCGCTACATGAATTCATTAGATTGTGGCTTTAACTATTTCAAGAATCTTTTTCTCGTTCCGTTTTAGGGAGTATTCCAAAAATTTAGGGCCAGATCCTGGGCGGCTCCAATTAATAGGTTTGCCAGAAGGGCTTTCCATCATCTCATGCACGGCTGCAGCATAATTAGCATGGTACCCAAGCGTTACATACGGATCACCATTAGTTGGGTTTTTATGTGCATTTTGAAATCGGCTAGACCTTAAATTGCCAATATCTTCCGGAACTAGTGGGGAGGTCCCGCTGTCTGCATCGTTCAATACCATTTTTGCAGCAAGTATTAAACCCGCAGCAGACCTACTCTGTATTTCCAGCAGTGCAGCATTAATATTTGCGGTGACATTCTCAATACCCTCTAAGCGCCAATTCTGTCTCGTAAGTCCCCCGCCTTGTTTAGCGGTGCCCCCGGTCCTAGACCATCCTACTCCGTTTCTTCCTACACCTGTTATCTTTGCCATGATTACCTATTAAAATATGGTTTATTCAAATATGCCTTTGTCAGTGTCTCCGTAGAGTTTATCAACGCAGGAACCGTGGCTTGTGCAATAATCCGCATAGAGCCGTCAACGGTGCTCGGAATTGGTGCTGAATCCAAATCAGTAAGTTCCCCCAGGTACAAATATCCACCCTCCTGTATTGTCGCGTCAAGATATACATGCGCCTTGCTTACAACCTCGTCTCCTTTCTCAGTAAGTACCATGTCATTTGCATACTCACATCTACCAGAAATCTCAATAGGAGTATCAAATGTCCACCCGTTGTAGCCGTCGGAAACCGGATTACCCCAATACACCAGAGTCTGGTTCAATAATCGTTTTACCCATGCTGGAGCTCCCATTATTCAAAGCTTGTTATTGCTGTTATAGTAATTGTCTTTGTTCCCAGTTTAGCAAAAGAACCACAAGTGTCTAACTGCAAGACCATTTGTCCGTAAGAAGTTCCTTTTAAACCCTCCCCAAATTTTCCTGCATATGTGATTTCAGCTTCTCCCAGGCGCTCTTTAATTCCTACCCGTTCTTTTGTAATAGAGATTAGATGTGCTGTCAACCACCTCTCTATTTCTTTCAGAACTGATGCGTCCAGACCACAAGTCACTGTGTTTGTAACCATAGGATTAGCAATTGCGATATACGAATTAACCGCCGTGTCTGAAAGTGATGTGGATATAATCACTTTAACTTCTGTTGCTGTTACCCTGACTGCCATATCTTTATATCTTTAGTTTTTGTCGCGCTTTCCAGAGCTTGGGCTCTATGAAATCCATTACCTCCGGACCCCACTCTAAGTCCAACCATTTCAACATCTCTTTAATTTGGGTGTAATCTCCATCCACCATTCTCTCTGGCCAGATCACTTTACAATTCAATCCTGCTTGCATCATCTCAACAAAACGCTCCTCATGCTGATGGACCCACCACAACCAACCTTCCCACTCATCCTTCGCTCCTACGGACCTTTGATTTCCCTTACCAATGAATGCTCTCATGAAACCAGTCCTAAGACAGCTATGAATGATATCACTGGTTTTTCTTCGGACTATAATCCATTTTGCATTTGGAAAAGCATCATTCCATACTGGCCAGTGTAAACAAAGTTTCGCTCCCTTATACATCCAGGGGCCTCCCTCGTATCCCTCATTAAGCATAATCTGCTCAATTTTAGTACTCCAACCTACTGGGGGCACCATCCCCTCTATTACAGGAAGAGGGTATTGCCCAAGAGGATCCACATTTAGAGAACGGAAATATGGTTTTACTATATTATTCCGAATTTGTGCGTTTTCAAACATTCCTTTAGCATTATTGAGCGTAGGGCCGCTCATCTTACCCCCAAAGGCTCCACGTTGATTAATAACACCTGCAACTAAGCTGGTACCACTCCGGGCGCATCCTGTGATTAGAATAGGCGCATTCATAATTCTGGTTTTATAGGCTTCGGGTTTTCTCCCCCCAGCCCTGATTTAGTAATAAACTGACTTAGATCCTCCGGCGTGTCTGTGTGAATAACAAACTTGCCATGTCCTTTTTTCTCAAACCATCCTGGAAACCGGAAGTACACATTGCCCCTCTCCGTGACTACCATTTCAGCGTAATCAAGAAGGTCCTTCAATGCATAATTTTGTCCTATATCTATTTTCATTTCCAATATTTTTGCATCCATTCTGCTTCTACTTGATGTGGTCGTGGAAACCCATGACAACTAACAATACACGCTTCCGGGGAGGGAGGATGGTTCCTTAAATGACTTCTTTTAAAACTTAATACGGTTCCCGGGGCTTGTACATCCCAACGGTCTGCAATATCCCCCGCTACATGTCTCATCCAATACCTTTCTCTCCCCTGAGTTAAAATTTCAGAACCTTTCACATCCTTGATAAATGGTGACCAGAATAAAGACTCAGCCTGGGGTCCTGCTTGAAAACTCATAATATCCCCGTCAAGCTTATGCTTCTCACCCGCCTTAAATTTCGATCTGGCGCAGAATAAGCCCGAATAAGCCATTAACGGGGCTAAGTTACCTACTACTACCACATCAAGGTCAAGGCACAGCACCTGGTGCCCAAACAGCCCTGATTCCTCACTAAACATGTATAACCGAGGAAGAACCCCTCTTTTTGAAACCATGGGAAACGTGCGTACCTCGATTTCCGAATCCAATGCAAGTTCCTCATTGGTGAAACAAATAAAATCAAAAGGTTGATCTGCAAACTTGGTTACCCCGGCAAAAAGATTATTTACATACTTGGACACTAGTGCAATATCTGAATTACCTACACGTTTTAAAGTCCTGATATATGATGGATCTGAAGAACTTGCCTTATCAATATCCGATTGCCAGCGGTCCCCCTCCCAATAAAAACATATAGCCTGTAATTTTTTCATCCTCTTGCCATTTTTTCAAACCATGAAATTTCATTTGTTTTCCGAAACCATCCCCCCCTAGGTTGCCCCGTAACAATAATGACTTCTTTTAATTTATCTGCATTAGCACTATGCTTTAATTGAACTTGCTTTAATTTTATCATCCACTTTTCCGGAAAGGTGGGTTGGTCTGGAATCCACTCACCAAGAATATCCTGATCACTTCTGTAATGGGACACATAATAATCCCAATCCTGCTCAAACTTTTCATATAGCCACACAAATTTACCCGCGTCAAATAGGATAGTAGCGGCTTGATACCTTTTTACCAACCCCGCACGATCAGTTACAACTGATCTATCCCCAAAAAGAACCATATCCCCTTCAAAATCAAAAATGGGCTGGAGAGAATTGATTACGTGGCTGTCGAGATCCATATATAGTGTCCTTCCTGTGGGGAGGTCTGGTCTATACAGTTCCATCTTAGCCCACCACCCGGGCCAATCGTCACCGTGTAGTAATTTAATTCTAGTGCCAGGTAGATTTGCGTTGATATCATTGGTTAGGACATAAAAATTAAATGGTCTATCTGCGTGTTTTAGTACTGAATGGTATAATCTCCAAACATCATTTGCGGTAAAATCTCTATTACGGAAGTCTCCGACCCAAAACAAACACACTATATTAATACTCTCTTTCATCGTTTTAGCATTTCAGGTTTAATCCAAGTATTAATCACTTTAAAATCTGGTTCTAATTCTAAAAAGCGAAATAAATCGGTAAGTACTTGTGGGTCTCTGTCAGCAAGCCCCTCCATATCAACATAGTTGTAATTCACTTCATTATCTATTACAGTAGAAGCATTACGAAGAAGATGTGCTATATATTGTTTTTTTTGTCCGTCTGGGTGATTTCGCATTTTTGGATGACGGTTCATACTGTCCACAATCTTTATGGTATCCCTAGTTGGAAATAACCATTTGGCGTTCGGGTATGCATCCATCCAAAATCCCCAATAAATAAGACACCAAGAAGACTTAACCAACCAAGGGGTATCTTCTGGGATGAAAGACTCAATCCGTTTTTTACTTAATTCTTGCTCAAACCCCATTGGATCTGGAAAAGGTGTTTCCCAGTTTTTATAATTGGCTTCTATCGCCATATCTTTTAATACTGCCTTAATATCAATGTTCTCACTGCCAAATTCAGAATTGGTACCAGGATACATAGTGGTACGTGATCTGCCCACCCATATTCCATGATAATGGAGGAGCCCTGCCAACATAGTTGTGCCGGACCGTGGTGGTGATGCTATCAATATGGGATCTTGTCTAATCATTGCATACAAAGTCTTTTTCCAAATACCTCATTCCTCTACGATGATACACGTACAGGCCAGGCATTTTATAATTATGATACCCTGCGGCTAGTACTCTAGTTCCAAAATCAACATCGATCTTATTGATGTCCCCTAGAACGGGTTGGGTAAATCCTATTTCAGAAGCTATTTTTCTGTTTACTAATAGAAAGAAGCCTGTCACATACTTATTTCTACGCGCTAATTCAGTTCCATATTTGGCGTATTCTTGTTTCGCTCTATTGATATGAAATTCAATTGAATCATTAACACGTATCCCTCTTTTTATATCTCTGGCAGGTAATTTTACCATAGTTGTACAGCCTATACACGCCGCTTTAGGATCATTCTCAGATAAATATTTTACCGCCGCTAAACTCATTTTGTACCAAAGGGGATTGCATAAGAATATATCATGATCTAAAAACAGAACCCACTCAGAAATCCCCTCAGATAAAGCCCGATTATAAGCCGTAGCTAGGCCCCCCTCTACGTCGTAGGGAATTTTTACATCAATCCAATTATTATCTGCGGTCATAGTACATCACTTAATTTAACACGTTTAAAAACCGTAATTTGACTGTTAGGATTCACATTTATAATTTCCAAACCAAATCTACGGGCATCATTTGCAATCATTGGAAACCCTATTTTATGCCTATCAAAAGGAGCACTTTTTGGGTCTCTTTGTTTTGGAGGGTTACTTTCTTTCTTGTAATGAGGATGCCAATGTTGTACTCCCCCTTCCCCCAACTGCATATCAAATCCCAATAAATAAATTCTTTTCACTCCAAAATGGTATGCCATACTAATTGCAGCGGCCCCACTGTTTAAATTCCACGATACTGAATTATTCCGAGGGGTAATCCCAACGGGATGCTTTCCACTTCTGGGAAGATACTTCACGTCAAGCACTCCCTCCTTCCTCACTAAATTTGGATTACAAGAAACTTTCACTTTATGGTAATTATCCAACAACTTTTTGTTTGCAAAATAAAATCTACCATCTCCAAAGAATATTACATCAATCCAATCTCCTAATAAAAAAGCGGCATTAATTCCAATGACATGTTTCCCATGAATGGGGGAGAGGAAGGGAGAGTACGCACTTAAAGGGAGTTCCCCTGAGAGAACACCTTTAATCACATGCTCTGGCACTCCAAATTCAAGAGGCATAGATGGTCCACCACCGATGATCCAACACTCTCCTCCTTCCCACATCTTGGGAATCAGCCAAGGTTTCACTCTTCCAGTGACTTAACAAGCTCTTCAGCAGCGGATGCTCTCAAAGCTTTCTCGTTCATCAGTTTCCCATCTTTATCAACCACGTTCCAATACCCTGCGCTACGAGGCACCACAGAATATTTAAGTGTCGCAGGAATTTCTTCCTCTACTACGGGGTCAACCGGGGCAGGGGTTTCTTCCTCTACGACAGGTTCAACCGGAGCAGGAATTTCTTCCTTTTTTACCTCCGCAACAGGTTTTGGTTTCGGTATGGGCTGTTTAATCGTTGCTTGTGGCTCCACTGAGGCAACGGGACGAATTACATCACGAAACGCCTCCGGAATCTCATAAGCAGAAGCCATAAATACTTCCCCTGGCTTGATGATTTTAATCTTTCCACCTATATTGGCGTGGAAGGAACCACCCCCATGATTTTTCCATCTTGTTTTATCGGAATCTATTATTGTCCTTCTCATCTCTTTTGTTTTTAAAAATCACATGATTAGTGATTTAATTATTCTAATTAAGACATATGAACAATCCCGCAATGTCCTTCCTGATCACTTCTGATCTGGGGAACCTGGATAGTCATAACCTTATAATTAGTAAGGAATCTGCCTTCAGACTGCCACTCAACATTCTGCAAGGGCATTCCTTGAACAAGACGTACCACGTCAGAGGTCATCTGCACCAATAACACATTGGCAGAAGTGAGAGTATCAACCACACTGATTCCTGTAATACCAGCAATCTTCAGAATACGATCCCGAATTGTGGTGCCAGGAGTGGTAGTATCATAATCACCGTCCAGCACAGTCTCGTACGCAGTCGGGATATAAATTTTCCACGGTCCATAAAAATGATCATCAATAGATGCTTGTTTCATGGCCAGTACACTGGCAAGGATCTCAGCACCGGTTGTTCCTGAATCACTCCATGCTCCATAAGTGGAAAGGGTCACCAGATTCCTGTCAGGATGATTGATGTAACTGTAAATTGAATTACGGCTACGATCATCTGCAGTTCCCCACGCATACGTGGTATTGGTAAACAACATCTGTTCCAGCAGCAAGTTTACTTTCCTTGCAGCACGTTCAGCCATACCTACATCCAACGCCTGTCCGAGACTCCTCGAAGATGCAAGCACCCTGGAGTTAATCTCATAATCAGCATGGATAATTGGCAAAGGCAGGTAATTGGTCTGGTATACTTGCCTGTCATTGTTTCCCCTGGATACGCCATCCATGGTAGCTACAGCGGTGATGGCATCACTCACGTCGTGCCATTCCAGTACCGTTGAGCCCATTCCATTTCCAATATTGTACACCAATCCGGCAGATACCAAATCTTGGATACCTCCCAAACGGGATTCAGCAATTTTCAAAACGGTCTCATCCAATGTTTTCCACTCATCCCTTCGCAGGACAGCAGAATTATTGGTTAGGCTTACCCGGTAATTCTCAGGCTTCTTGGGATCACCTCCCGTAAATACCTGAATGTAAGAACGATTATCTTTCCCAATAAAGGGTTTCATCATCCCAACATTTAAAGAGCCTCCATTTGCGAGGACTTCTTGAGCTACGGAACCTTGTCCCTGCCCATTGAATAATAAATCTACACTCATTTTTTGTCCTCCTTTCTAAAGTATGCGCACCCGGATACGTCCCAGAGCAGTTAAATTTGCAGAAGCACTTAAATCCACAGCTTCAAGAGCTACCCCAACAATTGGGTTAGGGGGAACAGTAATCGAACCCGCTGCGTCTGCACTATCCCAGGATTCTGTTTCTGAAACATGTACATTAAGCGCACCGGCACCGTCCGACTCAAGAAAATCTCCAACAGAAGCATTTTGCCCATCGGCAAGGTAAGCGTATACAACGTCACCCCTTCTAGGGATCCAACATTGAATCTTCACACTGACTGCATAATCGGTAGCAATCCCGTTACCTTGGAACTGATCTTCGATAGCAAACATGGGAAGAGTATTTCCCGCAGATGAACTGTGGGCCTGGACAGTAGTGGCCGAAGCCAATTCCAGTAGGTAACCAGGCTTGATGGCCACTGCCGTTGCAGTGTACTCCTCAATAACCTCGGCTCCTAATCGTTTGATAATAATACTATTATAAGCCATTATTTATCCTCCTTTCTTGATGCGCTGTACTCAACCGGAAGTTCCACTTGTTCTCCAGAAGTAGCTTGGCCACCCCCGGCTCCCATACCGGAATAGTCAGCGGGTTTGATTGATTCAACAATTCCTTTCAAGACGGCATCACTCATTACTTCCAAGTCTTCTTTCTTGAGTTTGTCGGAATTATCAGTTATGCTCTTCACGAGAGCTTCTCGTACTGCTGCGTCTGCGGCAGTCCACCCGTCAATACGTGCCTTCATTTCTGCAGGCATAATTGCGGTGTAGTCATCGATGGTAACCAACTTACCTTTGAACTCCTCAACGGCAGCTGCTTTATTTGCCTGAATGGCGGCAGGGGTGTCCCCCACTGCTTCAGGTTCCATCGGAGACATTTTTGCTATGGTGCCTTCCTCTTGGGTAAGCAGCCATTCTCTGTCCGAGGCCATCCAGTGGGTACGCTTATTTGCAATAAGTGCGTCCACTTTAGCTTCACAACAGAGGGTTCCTTCTGTACTCATTTCACCTCCTTTATTTAAATTAATACCAACTTGCGTTGTACGCCGCATCTTGTTTGTGACATACTCCACTTTCTTTTTTACTTCAATACGCATACCATCAAAGACAATGTTTCCACTATCATCCATGGTATACTCCTGCTTGTAAAGAGTTTCCCCCTCGCCATCGGCCCACTTACTGTAAACAATGGAATCATCAAACACCTCTTCGATGTAATGATACTTCCCGTCAGTGTTAAGGCTTTGTAATTTGGCCTGGAGAGCTTCTTGGATTTCACGAAATCCCATCTCATTATTAAGAAGGGACACCACATAGCCTTTTTGGCTAAGTTCTTGGAAGGTTGTTAATAGTTCCTTCACTTCATTGCCTCCTTTCTTGTTAGTACGAATACCACAACCGTCCTTCCACGAGCAAGCACCTTCCTCTCCGGGCAGAAGAGCCAAGTGATCCGGCCTGTAGTTGTAAGCAATGGTACCATAAGATTCACCGTTCCACTCAGCACCTTCCTGGGCTTCTTCGATGTCATTAAACACACCAACGCTAACGTCAAGTGGCTCACCATTCTGAATTGCTTCAAGAGCCTCAATCGATTTCGCACTGATTTTATCAAAATCAATCCACGCTTCTGCTTTTAATCCGTTATCGTAGGTAGTATTAAAAATACGTCCTACTGACGAAGAATCTAAAACATCTGGTGCATTGGCTGATACGTTGGTCCCCTCTTTTACAGGATGCGAAACAGTCACAGGTATTCCGTTCCAAGCTTCAGTCCATCGGGCCAACTCTGACCCCATATGAAATATTGGACCTTTACTTCCATTGTGGACACCTTCAACCATCATCACCACAGGGACAACTAAATGTTTTTTCCCATCCAGAGTTTCCTCACGAATGGTGTAGTCACTTGCTGCAAATGAATGCGTCGCAAATAGATTACGTTCCATTATTTTTTCCATGATATCAATTTTTTCATGTGACTTCTCTTAATTCATCAGTTCTGGGCATTGTTGCATGAGGAACCCCTCTGGGGTCCGTATTCTCGACAGGAATTGCAATACATCTGCAATTCGGGTGAACTGGGATCATATGTTCTATTTCTTCCAAAGTGTACCTATTTCCATGTAAATTAGCACAACGACTGCAGACTCTCTCATCACCCGCAGTACTCCATTCCGCGATAACCTTAATTCCCAGTACCCTCCAATTTTTGTACTCCTGAATATTGGCCAGGTGATGGGCACGGATAATTTCCGTACGGGCAAGCGTCTGCGCTCTACGTTTGGCAGGTATAAATCTCCCAATGCTATCGGTAATCCCTAACTCACCCGCCCCGGAGCCATTTATCGTAGCTACTAATTTTCTAGCAATCATTCTGGGACCATCTCCATCAACAAGGCCTTGCGCCAGGATCTGAGAAATCTGAGTATCCATCGCAGCGGTAATCCCTTTCAACCCCTCAAAGGTCCTTATAAAAGCCAACCCCACACGATCTACATGGAAAGGAGCTCCCATAATAACTTCAACTCCCCCGCTTGTTTCCACGCCCGGAACGTTGTAATTTGCCTTTTTCATTTCTGAACGTGCCCGTATCACCCCACGCTTATATGAATCATAAATGTAGAGGTTTGTCCAAGCCTGTTCTACAGCGTCCCCAATACGTTGTAGTGTCACTGTTTCCAATAATCCCCGTTCTTCCTGCAATCTTAACCACTTCATAAAAGCCTCAACTTTTTTAGCACTACTTGGGAAATTGAATGCCTGGTGGATAGGGGGTGTTACTTCAGCCATGCTATGAATGGATAAGCCGAAGCAATCCTGTTCAACAATAGCTTCCGTAATCACCCTCGTTAAAGCATTAAAACGCTTATCCATATCTTTCACAAAAGAATTGCGTAATGTCAATGTCCTGGTAGGGTCATATTGGAAAACCTGTAAATCACTATATGTTGTGGTCTCTGTCATTTCTCCCCATTTGTACTAATTGGCTTCGTTGCCACTGTTTTTGTGTCCTCTTCTAACTTTGCTGCCCTAATTATAGCTTGTTCAAAGTCAACTCCTTCTGATACATCCTCTTTAATCTTCTCTCGTTGCAATTCATCCAATCCCAAGAAGAAATCGAAGAATGCTGTGGGGGGCATAATCTCTGCAGCCAATGGATTTGATACATATTCTCTCAAAGCAGTGGCACGAATCCTACCCACTTCTGCTTTGTCCTTATCGCTGGAAGCAAAAAGGTCAAGCCACACTATTTGATAATCTTCGGCTGTTGGTGTGGGGAGAATCCCATAATCAATACACATATCAACAAACGGGCGAATGATGTTTATTTCAGCATGCTCTTCTCGCCGGGTCTGTATGACATTCAACCACCCTGATGCATCCTGTGCACTGGATAATTCTCCACGCTCAGAACCCATTAGTACTCTTTTTGGAATCCCAGTTACGGAAGAGATCATATCAATTTGTATCTCTACATGCTCTTTTGGATTAGATACCTGTGATTCCAATGCCTTAAACTCCACGCCCTGGTTCACGATCATTCTACGTAGATTCTTTTCATATTCATCAATCTGCCCCTCTAACGCAGCCTCCATGGTTGCCCCCATGGTGTAGTCCGGGTCCATGATTGCCTGGTACCCTGGGCGGGCACCCCTCCAAAACATCTCTGCAGAACCCCCTACTAATTTCTCCAAGTCCATTAACCGGTTCCAAACTGATTTCAAAGCAGGAACACCCTCAATTTCACTTTCCATTAATTCCGGAACAACATGCAGAACACGGCTATGGTGTGCCACAAAAGTAGTGGTGGAATCCCCCCCGGGATTGGTCAATGTAATATCATACAAACCAACCATCCCAAAACGAGGGTCACTACTGCGTTTAACATAAGTAGAAATCTTGGCATTACCCTCACCCAAAGGTTTCACATACAACAGTCTGTTATTCTTTTTATCTACTGGTGTTTTCCAGTCATCCTGTTTCCTTACATCATTAAAACCAAGAAGCAACACACCATAAGTTCCTATTGAAGCAAGTTTATCCAAGCGAACGAATTTACTTTTCAATTTTAATTTCCGTTCCAATTTAATCCAAGCCTTTTCTAAAACTTTTTCTGACGTATCCCCCAGTTCAGTAATTGTGACGGGGCCTTTCCAGGTAAACTGCACTGGCCTATTAATGATGGCCCTAGCTATATCTTGGCGGGAATATCTGGAAGCGTAATCATCATAGGTTAAAGAAAGAGGGTACCCCAATGCCTCGTATACATCACGGTCTCCCCCATACTGCTGCCCCAACCTAGAGAATAAAGAAGCTCTATTCAGTAACTCAGAAGAAAAAGTAATCAGTTCTGTCTTCGTGTACGTTTCCAACTTTTTAGTTGGTGGGTTTGTCCGTTTCATAATTTATTTTTTTAATCCTGACAACTTCTTTCCTAATTGATCAGTGCCCATCCCCACAAGGAGTGATGCCCAAAGAGTCAATTCAATAGGGGAGGCGGATTCAAGCCCTGCTGCCAATATCTCTTTATTGAAAACAATACCAACTGCCAATAACAGAATAGAGGTTGCCCAGCGGATAGCTTTAAATTTCAAATCCACCCATTTGAATTTCTGGTGGGTTGCGTTATCCTTCTTAACAGCCTGGTGTACATTAATTCCGAATGAGATAATCACACCGACCAGTCCTGCTATGTAAAAAGCAATAAACGTGGACAAAGGCATCCCGTTCAAAAGTATCTTTGCTACATCTCCACTTATGTCTTCCATGTCGTTTTGTTTTTAAAGAAAGGAGCCCAACTCAGGTGAGACAAGGCCCCTTTCACCCCCAACCTAAAACTTATACTTTTGGTTCTTTCTGTAAAATCAATCCAATAACAAACTCCACCACAGACTTGAAGAACAATAAATTTGTTCCCCGTAATCCTGATGCAGTTGCTCCGGATAATAGACCCCATAAACCAACCTGCCACCATACCATAATAGCATAGTCTCCCATACTCAAAACCTTTGCTAAGAATGACAGTCCAATCGCCAGGATAAACACGATGATTATCTTCACCAGGTTCTTCGTTGATTTGATAAGTCGAATAAAAAACTCACCGATAAAGGAAGCGATTGCAGCAATGCCAGCAAAAGTCAACATCAAAGCACCAAAGTTTGATACCAGATAGTCCATATCAGGAATCACAGGCACTTCGCCTTGCGCTAATATTGGTATGAATAACAATACCAGCATTCCAAATAACATCATTAATCTTTTCATCATATTACGTTTTGGTTAAACAAACAATTATATATCTAGTGTCTCTGCTTCTTGGATAAATGCTAATAAAACTTTCGCATATGCAATCCGAAAATCCGGATTATCCAATAACAGATACTCATTGTAATTATCAAAGAACAAACACTCAGGCAGGACTGCTGGGCAATGGGTATTCTTCAGAATATAAAATGCAGCTTCCTTATCCAAGTCTCCATCACTGGTATCCACTCTCAATTTGAGATCCGGAAAACTGCGACCAAATTGTTTGGCGAGGAGTTCTGCGAACTTATCTGACCGAGTTTGACCGTGTGATGTCCATACCTCAAAACCTCTTCCCCCTCCTGCATTAGAATGAAGGCTGATGAGTACTGTGTTTTCATATTTCTTATAAATTGAATTAATAATATCTACCCGGACGCTCAATGGGAGATCCTCCTCTGTGGGACAGACATCAATACAAGCAATATCATTATCCCATAACATCCCCATCAACAGTGTCTTTATTTGACGGTTGAACACCCCCTCATAGAATATTTCAGAAGGGGAGTGCTCATACATCTTGGCCGGGTAGGTCACGTATGTCCCGTCCGCCCTATTACCGCCATGTCCGCTATCTATAAGATACAAATATTTCATGTTCCTATTATTTTTGACAACATTGTTAATGCAATCACAATCATTACCGTATCCGCAAGCACTAAAGGAGTAATCAACCACAACCAAATCCGGTTGTCGCTAGCTTGCTTCATGCGTTTGGGAATATCTCCTAACACTTCTGTCAATACATCACGCAAGGCCCCCTCATCTCTTGCTTCTTTGCCTTCAAAATACTTCCTACCCGGGCATGTTTTCGGATCCAGATGAAATGACTCTTCTGCTTCAATCTCTTTTTTTGTTTTTCTCGTTTTGGTAACCATGACTTATTTTTTAGTTAAGCGTATCGAGGGGAGTTGCGATGATCTCATGCTCCCGGTTTCGCTCTCTCTCACGTAGTCTGGTCCAGCGGGCAGTATCTGATTCGACTGCTGTTCCGGACTCGAATTTTTTTTTATATATTCTAAGAAGGGATTCATGTATTCCACAAATTCATCCTTAGTTAAGCTTTCATCATCTTTCAAATAATCCATATAACTATTGGTCAACACTTCATTCTGCCCTGCATTATATTTGATGGATTTCTTATTCTCTGTGATTCGTGTATCATAGGTCCGGGCAATAAACAGGATGGTGTCTGCTGTGGCCCGGTACTCCACCTGGGTTTCTTTGATATCAGAAACATCATCACTCAATCCATCAAAATAAGAAAACACCCCATAAAGAGTAACTAAAGAACCTATTACAATTCCAGGGATCTTTAATACAAACAA
>Ga0233412_10000693_pt1 | contig 18979 bp, 23 predicted proteins | sample Na_anoxic_4_MG_FD_180667 | JGI IMG/M metagenome (GOLD analysis project Ga0233412, IMG submission 180667) | Seawater microbial communities from Saanich Inlet, British Columbia, Canada - Na_anoxic_4_MG | ecosystem: Environmental > Aquatic > Marine > Inlet | place: Canada: British Columbia...
TCCTAAAACTCCTGTAGGTTGTGTTGGTTCTGCTGGTGGATTTACTACACGATTAATTTGTTCTTGTACTGATTCTCGTATTGCTTGAATTTGATTGGGGTCAAATGACCTTACCGTAGCCATCACCTTCAAAAGAAAATCTGTATCTAAAACTTTTACTTGGCGAATTCCATTCCATTTATAACTTCTAAATGCTTTCACCATATACTTATCTCCCTTGATGCTGTTGTAAGAAAACATCAAGCTATTTCGTAATAATTGTTTGATATATGGGAATGTTAAATAATGAAGATTAACACCCTTGATACCCTGTCCGGGTCTTGTGCTGCTAATAAGGACTAATGGATAAGGGTCATGTCTCCACATCATGTAATTAAAGACAATTATATTTCCCCTCTGTATTTGTCCTACTGTTGAGGGCTTATTCGCTGATTGAAAGAGGTTCCCCACAACAGGATTTGTTGGTTGCGGCAATAATGGCATATTCTATTACAACGGGCTACCAACATTTGTTTTAGATATCAGGTTACTATAATCTGTTCCTGTGCCACTTCCACCTATGATGACTCTGCCCAGTTGGTCCCTATTTTTTTCTATTTCTGCTGAACGAAGTTGTTTCTCAGCAATTAAACTTTGTGTGAAAAATCTTTCTATTTCTTTAAAAACAGATTCCATTACTTCTTGTCCGGCTTTTTCTTCTTTAAACTTATCAGAAATAAAGTCGTTATACATTTCTTCAACAGCAATAGCATACGCTTTTCCATAAGGCTGAGTTTTTTCTTCGTTTTGAACTCTGTATGCTATATCACTTCCTATTTTGTATACTCTAATTCCCTCAAACGACAATTCTTCTTTTGTGTTCGGTGCTTTTACGAATATATAAGGGTCTCCTATTTCTTCAAGAAAATCAGAAACTTGATAGTCATTCTTCTCAAGAATTTTCTTTATAATTCCGAGTTCTTTTCTGGCATCTCTTTCTTTTTTTCCAACAAAGTCTTTAAATTTTTGCATGAGTCTCCTTTAGCACTGTCTCATCAACAAATCATGGGCAGAATATACACATCGTTTTAACGTCATCAAATCCGAGGGGTTTCCTGTATAAGGCGTTTCCTTAAATGATGCACCTTGCAAGGCAACGGTTGCCTCTCGAATAAGTTTTAAATCGGCAGTCAAGAAAAGCATTCCATCTTTTCTATCCATAAACTCAACTTCCTCAGTTTCCGGCTTTCCTTCTTCATCCTGTTGACCCGTTTCTTTTACGTAAGCAATGCTGATGTCCATTAAAGGAATAATTTTACCTTGGTCATCTATCATGGCTTCTGAGTCACCAGACACTCTTGTTTTTACAACTAATTTACCTTCTACAAACGCATTCCTCAAAGAGTTAGCTATATCCCATCCAAAAGTGAAAAGAGTCCCATCATCTGCTACTACGTTGATATAAAAAGCTCTAGTTTCGAAAAGTTGTGCTATTGAATCAATAACAATTCTTCTTCTTAACGCATCTTTTTCTTCTGGGCTTCCTTCTTGTAATCTTTTTAATTCGGGTTCTTCCAAATATCTTTCAGGGTCGTCACTTCTTAAACTCCAAGACCCCAACATAACATCACCCCATCTAGAATTAAAACGAGTGGAAACTAATATGGAGTATTCTTTTTCGTTGTAAATAATATCTTCATTATTTCCACCACTTCCAACTTGAACTCCTCCCAGCAAAGAAGCAATATACTTTCTATGCAAATCGCCTTTCTGTCCTGTGTATCCACATAATTTAATAAAAATATTATTCAATTCAGGCTGTGTTTCTAATACAGCCGTAACATGATTGACTAATGATGTAGCAGGATTATTTTTATCTAATTGTTGTTTTATTTGTCTTCGTATTTCTTTGGATGCTTTATCTACATTGGAATTCAATCTAACCAATTGGATATTAACATTATCTTCAACAAATTTTCTTTGATAAGGTTTAAGATTTTCTTTATCACGTACCTGATTTAACAGGTCCATTAATTCATTTGAATTTCCTACTATGGACTCTTTAAGATATTCATTTTTCCAAACCTCAAAATCAGTTACTTCATTTTGAGGTTCTGGCATATCTGGTGCTATTGGGTCTTGATTCACATCCTCTGGATTATTTGGGTCTTCCGTAGGAGCGTTTTGTTGCATCATATTCGCAACATTAGGGTCATTCATGTCCTGCGATATATCCGCAGGGTCACTCGATGGAGCCATCCCCATTGGGTCCGGTTGAGCAGCAGCTACAGGTATCTCAGCTTCTACAATCCAATCATCCAAATTATGTCTATTTTTCATGTTTATCCTTTTTGGCTTTTGTAATTGCCTCTAACAACGCTCTTCTACCGTTATCTATATTTATGGTATTATTTTGAGAAGCTGCCAAATAACGTGGAAAAGTATCTCTTTCTTTTAATTTTATTCTTGTCATTAAATCTGCAATTTTTGTCATCTTGTCAGATTGTTCTGATTTTAACTTGACAAGATTAACTACAGCTTCTTTACTCGAAGTAGTTGAATCTCCATCATTTAAAACCATATCTACAAAGTTATTCAAAAGTTTTTCTATTTCTTCACGGTCTCCTCGAATGTTATTTGCAATTTCTCCGTACATAGTTAGAAGAGAATCATCAGTAATTAAAACAGATTCTTCATCTTCTTTTTTTTGGATTTCACCCACATTCATGGATGGAATCATCTCTTTCATGTTCTCTGGTATTCCGTCTATCTCAAGCTTTTCTTTTTCTTTGGCTTCCATGATGTATATATAGTACAGAATACAACGTTTCATTTATTTTAAGGTACGTTAATGGGAGATTCAGTGAACAATACAGCAGTCGGTGAACAATATTTTATGCAAGTTTCCGAGTCTATAAAGAATTTGTTCGAACTTTCCACTAGGATAGATGAACGAGTTCAAGCTGTGATGAAGAAACAAGATGACACAGATAAAAAAATAGAGACAATGAGTAATAATATTAGCACTATGTCAGCTAGACTTTCTGTGGTAGAAGCAAAAAGTCCAGACTTATTTAAAAAGGATATAGGAACACTATTTGATAGAATCCATAAGACAGACCTTCATTTAGAATCTCTTCAAAATAAATGTGATACAAATATTCCTGTTATTCATGCATCAGAAGAAAGAAGTCACAAAAATGCCGCTGATATTCAAGAACTTAAAGGTCAATCACAACAAAATGAAGGAAGATGGAAATCAGTATTCAATTTTGCAATACAAATTATTTGGGTAGTTTTAGCTGCTTATCTACTATTTAAATTAGGAATACAAGCACCATTATAGGATATGAAATGAAATTTAAAGAATGGTTACAACTTCAAGAGTTCCAAGGTGATAGACAAGTTAGACAAAGTAGATATCAACAACCAGCTATGACTATGCCAAAAGGCGTTGGAGATTATTTAACACAACAAGGTCATCCTCTTTTAGGAAAATGGGCTACGCAAGCCACAACAGGAATCGGGAGTGCTATAAATAATAGAATGTTAGCTACTATGAAACAATCTGGTGCAGAACCATTTGTAGGTTTTAGTGGTATGGATGTAAATAAATATAAAGATGGTCCAAATGATTTAGAAATGGAAATACAAATGGACCCATCAGACGAAAAAGGACAACTTTCTCCTTCACAATATTCAACAAAAAGAAGAAAGCAAGCTGTACAAGCTGCTCTATCAGATGAACGAGTTCGCAAAGAAATTAAAAATGGGAACTTGTCAGAATTAGGACAAGTACTACAATCATGGGAGACCCAAGATGGCAAAGAGGTTTATGTGGTGAGAATATCAAAAACCCATCCCGATAGAATGACAGCCATGTTACAAGGGCAACAAGGTCAATAAAATGAACAGAAAAAGAAGCTTTAAACAATATGTGATGTTGAAAGAGGAAAAAGGTAGCAAAGATTGGAAGCAAGAATCTGCTGCACCCCCTCTTGATAAAGGATTTATACCTCCTCAAAAATTACGCCCAGTAATTAGAGCGTTTTTGAACAGTGGAAGTATTGTTCTTCAAAAAGATACCAGTACTGGTAAAGATGTTGCTATGCCTAAGAAAACACTTTACTTGGTTGGCGGTCCTGTACGTGATTTTATCAAAGGAAAAACTGTACATGATTATGACTTAGCTACGAATGCCACCCCTGCTCAAACGGCAACTATTCTTTCCGCAGCAGGATTCAAAAAAACAGGTGATAAAAGCGGAAAAGACGGAGAAGAACTAAATCTTCCTGCTCAATTTTATGACGAAGATGGACAAAAGAGAAAAATAGAAGATGCTGAAAAGGGTGATACAAAACGTTGGTTTATAAAAGGAAGAGATAATAGTGAAATCAGAAAAGTTTTCGTTATTAGTGCTGTTGTAGAGGGAGAAGAATTTGAAATAGCAACCTTCCGCAAAGATGCGAAGGTTGTTGATGGACAAGCAGAAGTCGATTTTACAGATAATCCGAAGGAAGATGCTGAACGAAGAGATTTGACAATTAATTCTCTTTATATCGAATTGACTAAAGCAGATGGAGAAAATAAAAAATTATATGACCCAACCGGAAGTGGTCTTCACGACTTAAAACATAGTGTTGTTAAAACAGTTGGAAAAGCTCAAGAAAGATTCGATGAAGACCCTCTTCGTATTATGAGGGCAATCCGTTTTCATTGTCGATTCGGACAAGGAGATAAACTCGACCCGGAAATTGCCAAGGCAATTCCGAACTTTATGAATCTTCCAGAACGTGTTGCTCTTGAAAGAATTCGAGATGAATTTTTGAAAGGATTACTCCACCCGGATATAGATTCGAAAAAGTATCTTTCCATCTACAATAAAACAAAATTACTTCAAGTTATATTCCCCGGAGTTAATTTTGCTCAGAATAAAGGCGTTCCAGCAGAATTCTCTGATAAAAAAGATAAACCTCTGGCTCTTGCTTGGCTTCTTAGGTATAATTCTGTTGAAACAGTAGGTAAGCTACTTAGCCCAATGCGACAAGTTGGAGCAGAACAAAAAGCAACAGGTTGGCAAGTAGAAGAACGTCGAGCCGTCTTATTCCTGCTTAAATTGAAGAATTTCCAACCAGACCAAGTTAGCCAATTTACTAGAGGTAAAATGGGAACTGGATTGTCCCCGCAACAAATTCGGGATTGGGTAGAAATGTTCAATGCTCCCGGCACCAAAAAAAACACAAGAGGCGGATGGTGGAAAAAACGAGTTAATGCGTTCGCAGACCATCAGCCTTCGGTTAAATGGGATGATGTAGTAGCATCAGGTGGAGATACCTGTAAAAATTGTCGAGGAATGGGTTGCGAAGTATGCCAAGGTTCTGGTAAAGTACCTCCACAAGAACGTGGTAAAATCATTAGCTCCTTAGAAGCGGAAGCATTCAAGAAAAAATTAGGATAAAAAATAATGGGCGATTTTCGACAATATATCGAAGAAGAATCCCCCACCCGTCGTCTTTCTGTTTTTGATTTTGATGGCACAATTGCTAATGTGCCAGAGAGACCAAAAGCCCATGAACCTAAACACGGATGGAGTGGTAAAGATTGGTGGGGAAGTAAACATTCCCTTTCGGAACCATTCTATACCGGAAGCGTAAATCAAGAAGTTGTTGATGCTTTTAAAGAAGCAAGGAATGACCCTAATACTGTAGCTATTATGCTAACTGGCAGGAGAGGTATTGCTTCACCCTACGTTCGAAACGTTCTGAGAAATCAAGAATTATATGGCCGAAGAGTTATTGGTTCGACTAATGAGAAATCTCAAAGTAAATTCCAATCGGCAGTTGACTCAAAAGAAGATATGATTCACCCGGATGAAAATTCTCCTAATGCTCATCAAGAATTCTATTCGGGAGATTTCATGACCGAAAAAGGTTATCCTACAAAGACATCAAAAAAGGGTAAAGAAAAACCTGATTCTAATACTCTTGCACACAAAACATACGTTATCAATAAACTTGTAGATAACTACAAGGGTTTTGATATCATCGAAATATGGGATGACAGAAAAGACCATATTGAGGCGTTTAGAAATGTGGCACGAATATTGTTAAAAGAAGGAAAAACAAAACAATTTATTATTCACCAAGTTTATCCGCCACCCTATCCCGGTGGACAAGCAAATGTTGTACATATGCCTGTTACACTAGAATCCGTTTGGCGTAATAAACGATAAAGGATTTAATCATGTTTGATGACCCCCAACCAAAAGATATTGTTATGAATCCCATTAGTGGCGAAGAATGCACTGTGGAAGAATTCAATAATATGTCCAAAGAAGAAAAAAAAGAATGGTGTAATCGTAAAAAGAAAAAAGACCCCGCCAAAAAAGCGGGGTCTTCTCTTCCAAGTTAATTGCCCTCTTCATTACCCTCTTTTAACTTCAACCAACTTGGATTCTGGTTCTTCTTCTGTGGTCTCAAAATCCCAAGATAAAGTAAGTATTCCATCTTTTACAACGGCCTCGGGGTCTCCTTGTAAATTTTCAGGTAATCTTATTTCACGCTCAAATCTGGACCTTCTAAGCTCCTTCATATAATATACTGATTCATCAGAAGATAGTTTGTTACTCATTTCTCCATAGATTCGAACAGTATTCTCAGGAGTGATTTCTACGTTCACAAATTCAGGGTCAACACCCGGAACTGCCGCTTGAATAACCCATTTGTCTTTTGATTCTAAAATATCCATTTTGGGATATCCAATAGAAGATTTTGAAGCATCTAATCTCTTATTACAAAAGAATTCATTATACAACTTGTTGAATTGCAGTTGTATGGGCCAGAAGAAATCGTCTCTTTTTGATAATTCGCTTACTCGTACCATCTTTTTCCTTTCTAACCGTTGCACTATGCATCCGGTTGTTGCCCAGCCATAAGGTCTGAACCTATCTTAATATAGAATGTAAGATTTATAAATGGATGAATAAATATCTTTAATGAGCAAATATTATAGATATTACAAAATTTCAAAATATTTAAGGACTCATTATCCATTTAATTATCCCATTATTGTACGTAGAGTCAAAATGCCAGATGATTATTGCGGTGATTGTGAACTGATAAACGAGAAATATATCATAAAAATCAATAAACAACTACCTGAAAATGAAGCAATAGACACGTTATTACATGAAATGGGACATGCAAAAGCATGGGGAAAAGAAGAAGAATTCCACGGAACTATCTGGGGAAAAGAGTATAGTAAAATATACAGAGCATACGAAAAAAAATTCTTGGAATAGCCTAATAAGGTATTAAGTATCCAGTAAAAATAAACAATCCAGTATGAACCGCTGCCGTAGATTGCGAATGAACTCCACCTGATATGGTATTACCAGCAGTAATTAAATTTTGAGGCGATTCTGCCACATGACGAGTGTTTGTAGCATTTGATTGACTTAAGATTGGCCCAAAGAATAAATCATCATCTGTACTAGTACCAAACTTTACAGTTGGTGCAACGTTGGGAGTAGTTATCTCTAATGTGACAATTTCTAATGTGTCAATCATTAAATAAAAGTCATCTGGAACTAAGTATATGTTTGTGTTACCAGTTGTTGTAAAATCAATAAGTGATGAAAACCATAATTGTTTTTGAACATTCCCTGCGGGAGCGGGAGTAGGAGCGGATGACTCCAAGGCCACCACTTCACAGTTGCTTCTGTAATTAGGAGTCGTCACAATAAGGTTAGGCTGTTGACATAATGTAATAGCCGGAACCATTCCATCTCCAATTTTGCCAGAACAAATTTGAGCTGACTGTGACTCCCCGTTTGTATTTGTATATCTACAAGTTATCCCCATTAACCTATATATGGTCTGAATATCAAAATTTTCGAAACGTCAAGTCTATTGATTTAAGAATATTTTTGTTCATATATTTTTTCATATCGTTTAATAAATTTGATTGATGATTCATTATGTAGTTCTTTAATCTTCTCCTCAGTTAAAATTGGTGGGTCAACAAAAACATATTTCCAATTACATTGTTTACAATATGTTTTTGCCGCTTCTGCTTTTAATCTAACTGTAAGGGATGATTTTAATTTGGATGGTTTGACTTCCACAAGAGTTTTTGAATTTATCAAGAAATCTGGCGTATATGTCCTTTCTACACCTTTATAATTTTTGTATGGTATTTTTATATTTAATGATTCAGCACTTTCCCAATCATCTCCATTTGGCTCCAAAACATTTACAACATATGATAATTCTAACAGGCTTCTAAAAAACCATCCTTTGTACCAACCACTCCAACCATTTCCAGAACCTTTTGGCGATGGTTTTCCATACATTGGATTGTTTTTCCCTGTACATTGAATACTTGTTTTCTTATTTTTTTCTTTTTGTCGCCTATCTGCTTCTTCTTTTCCATATTTTTCTACCCACACTTGATAGTATGTTCTTCCATACATACCATTTTTAGAACCAGAAGAATTTTTGGATACTTTATCTTTATATGATTGAGTTTGAAAGAATGATTTATCTCTATTGCGTATCTTCTCTTTGGTTTGTTCTGTATGCTCATGACCGAAGAAGGGATTTTTCTCATCACATGCAAAGCCTTTTTTCGCATACATGCCAAGATTAAGAGTGGAATCGCCTTTTCGTCTTTTTGCGGCACAACTACCACATAATCTATTACGTTTTTTAGCATCTTGCATAGACCATTTTGTTGTGTACCATAAGTCTTGGCCACATTTTGAGCAATTTCTCTTGAATTTTTTCATTATATTATATATAGTATATGCTCCACATAACCACCAAGAATATGGAATATAAATGAAACTTACACCCGAACAAGAATATGTCGTAAATGAAGTTCTTAAATTTAACAACAAAATAACCACAATTGGAGGCTGGGCAGGCTCGGGTAAATCAACAGTCGTTTCTTACCTTCATGAAGTATTACCTACTTATGCCATATGTGCATTCACAGGTAAAGCGGCAAATGTTCTAAGGCAAAAAGGGATAGACTCTGCTTCTACAATTCATAGTTTAATATACAAACCTGTTTTGGATAAAGATGGGAAAATGATTCTTGATAAACATGGAAGTCCAATCTTTAGATTAGCCGATTTCTTGGCTTTCGATGGAATCATCGTAGATGAAGCCTCAATGGTCAGTAAGACCATATATCAAGATTTATGCTCCTTCGGACTCCCTATCATCTTTGTTGGCGACCACGGGCAGCTAGAACCCGTAGGCGAAAGTATGAAATTGATGATGGACCCAGATTTCCGATTAGAAAAAATACATAGAAATGCTGGAGAAATAGCTCACTTCGCCGAACATATTAGAAAGGGAAAACCTGCCACTTCTTTCCGAAGCACTGAAGGAAAAGTTATTTTCATAAAGAACTATGAACTAAACAATTATATTGATGAAGTAGACCAAATCATATGTGCCTTCAACAAAACAAGAGTCGCCATAAATAGAAAAGTCAGATATAGAAAAGAATTCAAAGCTGATTGGCCTGTTGTAGGCGATAAAATCATGTGCTTGAAAAATCACAAGAAAATAGGGGTTTTCAATGGGATGCAAGGACATATAACATCCCTCTCAGGAAAATTTAAAAACCAAATAGAATTCACTTCTAATGAAATGGTGTATAATGTATTCTTTGACCCTGAACAGTTCAATAAGGAAAAATGTAATTTCCAAGGTTCACAGGATGACCCATTACCTTTCGATTATGGCTACTGTATAACAGCACATAAATCGCAAGGGGATGAATGGGGTAATGTAATGGTCATTGAACAACAGTGCAAGCACTGGGACCACACTAGGTGGGCCTATACAGCCGCTTCTAGGGCAAAAAAACATGTGATTTGGGTCAGTTAAGACCTTTACAAACAGTTGGGGAACACCTATAATCCTTTTGGATATGTATAAAATCCAGAGGTGAATTATGTCAAAACTGATTAATGTTATGCTGCTTTCGGTATTCCTTTGTTGCTTCATAGTTTTTGGGGTCTTTCTACATTGCTTTACGACTTGGGGTTGGAAACTCCCCACCCTCGTACTATTACTAGAATAGTTCTGGACCTCATGCTGCATACGAAACGTAAATACCACACACCAGTACATGTCATTGGTATGTTCGAATGGGCAGAAAAACATGGTATAAAATTATCAAAAGCACAACAACTTGCTATCTGGTTCCATGATTCAATATATGTAGCAGTAAGAGAGGATTCCGAAGAAAGAAGCTCTTTGTTTATGAAAGCTCTAGTGGGTGGATTGGTTTCACCAGAAATTCTTTCAGAAGCACATCGCATAATTATATCAACCAGATACCATTTGGTAGATGGAATGTTAGTGATTGAGGGCAAACGTATATCAGATAGTGAAGAATTAGTAATGGACCTTGACCTTTCTCATTTTGCACGAGAAGAAGAAGTTTGCCTGTATGCTGACCAATTAGTAAAAGAAGAATTCGTTCCTCTTGTTAGAGAAGAAGATTACGAAAAAGGAAGAATTGATTTCTTCAAAGCCCTTCTAGCAAGAAAAAGCATCTACAGAACAGATTTGTTTAAAGAACAATTCGAAGATAAAGCAAGAGAAAATATAGAAAAACTCATAAATACATGATGTGTTACTTGAATTCAAAAAATATGTAAATCGCATCATAGGGGCTGGCATACTGCCTATCGCACCATCGGGGAAAATCCTTATTGGATTCAGAAGCAAAGAATGTGACTCTCCCCATACGTGGGCACCCTTCGGCGGCAAAGCTGAATCAAATGATATGAAAAAGGAAGCTCTACGTGAATTTAGGGAAGAAACAGGTTTTAAAGGAGATTTAGAACTATTCCCAGCTTATATTTACGAAGATAAAAACCTTAAATTTTATAATTTCATCGGTCTAGTAGATGAGTTCAAACCAAAATTAGACCATGAAACAGATAAAGCCAAATGGGTTACCCTAACAGAACTCAAACAACTCTCCCCAAAACACTTCGGATTAATCGAACTTTTAAAAGAATCTGGCGATATTATCAAAAAACATGCTTTACAAGAAGCTTAAAAATGCTATAATCGTTTAATGCAGAAACAGATGACAAAAAAAAGTAAGTTTCTCAGCCTAGTTCTAAGGCACGCACCAAAAAAAATAAATCTCACTCTCGATGAACAGGGATGGGCAGATGTAGAATACGTTTTATATGGTTGTCGTCTCTCTATGGATGAACTAGAAGAAATCGTAGAACATAACAATAAAAAACGATTCGAATTTAACGGGGATAAATCAAAAATTCGGGCATCTCAGGGCCATAGTGTAAAAATAAATTTGGGCTATAAGGCACAAACACCTCCTGATACGCTATATCATGGCACCGTACAAAAAAATTGGGATATCATACAACATGATGGGTTAAAAAAAATGAAACGCCACCATGTACACCTGTCTGTCGATAAGGATACAGCAATACAAGTTGGAAAAAGAAGGGGAAAACCTATTGTTATTTCTATAGATTCCGGTAAAATGCATTCTAATGGAATAGAATTTTATCTTTCGACAAACGGTGTTTGGTTAACCGATAATGTTCCAAAGGAATACATTAGGACTACAGATGCAAACCGCCATATTAAATGACTCAATTGATTGGCTAGATGTAAGTGGAAAAATAGCTAATCGTTTGAAAAGAACCTTCTATTGGTTAGAATGGGATGATTTAGTTGGCACCGCCTCGTTAGCAGTGGGACTTGCTAACAATAAATACGATGACAATAAAAGTCCTGACAAAAATAGACTAGCATATCTTTATTCTAAAGGCTTTTATTTATCAATAGATATACTTCGTTCAATTAAAGAAGTCTTCCGTACACGTAGAAATTTCGCAATATTTAATGAAAATTCTCTACGAGATATAACAAAATCACAAGATACCGATGATGCCGGATTAGATTGTCTAAAAGAAATAGAAATACCACAAGAATATTTATGCCCAAAAAATTGCGAAGATTTATTGAGCGGACTCACAGAGAGACAAAAAACAGTATTACGTTTAAAATATGACCGAGGTTTTTCATTCATAAAAATAGCAGAATGTCTTAACATGTCAAATGCTTGGGCGTGCAAAATACATCAAAATGCTTTAATTAAACTCAGAGAATTACGTGCTGATTTAAAGGATTATTATGAATAAGGAAGGAAAATGGAAATAGATAAAGACACAATCCCAATACCACAAATAATGATTGAAGAAACAAAGGAACCTAATCAAGAGGATAAAGAATTTGATGCTATTTTACAATACGTGGCAACGGAAAAAGGGTGGGGAAATGTTGTTAGCTCTACAGTAGCTTCAACTGCGGTAAGACAAGATGAAAGTACTATCTATACTACGCTTTATTTTGAATGTGAATTAGAAAACTCTCCAATTCATGAAATCACATTAACCACAAAAGGGTATATAAATAATAACATGTATTGGATAGAAGAAATAATTGAAAAATAAAAATAATTTACTATAATACTTTAGAGCATGTTAAGACTTTAAACGCCCTCTCCCCGGTATTTAATTAACATGTTTAGCTAAAAAAAATACCCCCGGAGCAATCCGGCTGCTATCACGGTTATGAAGTATCTCGGGGCTCGGGCCAGCAAGGTGCTCGCCTACGGCGTTATTGTATCTAGCATTTATGCTTTATGTGCCATAACTTAAATATATCAAAGGAAAAATATGGAAATGCCACACGATGATATATTCGCTCAAATAGAAAACTGGTGTACCAAAAACAGGTTTCTTCAACTATGTATGCTTGCTCTGAGGATGATATGCGTTGCGGAATCCACTGCAAAAAAAACGGGAATACATCGTCTTTTCAACAAATCAAAATTATCCATTGTAGAAGACATCAGACTAAGAAATATGCCTCCCGGCACCGCAGGAAAAATAAATACCTTCACACATGTAATACGAAGAAATAGAAATAAATTATATCTAGACCCAGATGCAAAATTACGAGAAAAGCAAACTGGAAATCATACTGTTATGGTCGGCAGACTTCGTAATGGAGATTTTGTCATATCTTGCATCAAAGATAATTTGCCAATTTTTAAAAATACGTGGTTTGCCTATGGATTCAGAATCACTAAAATAAAATTTGGAAAATTCATCCGAATAGAACGTGCTAAAAAAGCAAGATTAGATAGAATCGCAGCCAAAAAAGAAAAAATAAGAAAACAAGAAGCAGCAAAAAAAGCAGAAAATGCAAGAAAAAATGCAGACAATTTCCAGAGACAACAAGCCAGACGAAAACAAAATAAATATAGACCCGGACCACAATCAAATCAATTCAACTCCGTAAAAAAATACTGGTGAAAAAATGAGAACACCAAAAACTATAACTGGCTATACTCATATGCCACATGAAACTTTCAGAAAAGAATTGGATGAGTGGATTGAACAAATAAAAGAAGGATGTTCCGAACAAGAAATAAGCGAAATGATGTATGATGAAATGGGCGATTGGCTAGATGATAATGTGCTTACTGAAAAAGATGAAATCTGGTATGACGTGCCTATTGTTGTTCATCTAAATGAAGATGGTGTTGTAACAATTAAGGACTAAAAAATGATATCCCACGCCAATTGCGCCCAGACATCATGACTAGCGGCTCTATACAATGGCCTCGAAACAAGGTCAGTAGGGCCAGCCTTGGCATGGATGGGTGAAAGTAACAATTTAACTGAGTTTAAAAGGACGATGCAAATGCATCGTCCTTTTTTTGTAATTTTTTACTTAATTAAAAACTTGTTTATTGGGAATTTTTCCCTTGCAATAAAATTAAATTTAGATATACTTTTATTTTCGCAATGACATAAAAGGAAATAAAAAATGTATCCTATAATTATGGAAGTCCGAGGTAAGCTAGGAATGTTTGCCAGACCAGATACAGGTTCAGAACCATGTAGTTATTCCGTACCTCCTCCTTCAGCTTGTCAGGGTATGATAGAATCTATATGTAGAATTAGAGGTACAAAGGTAAATGTAGTCGCAATAGGTGTCTGTAGCCCTCCTACATGTTTGAATTATTCATTTACATCTATGTCTCCAATTCGAAAACCAAGTACAATTAAAATAGATGCTCCATGCATAATTAGGAGCACAGTGTTAGAAAATCCCGCTTATCAGATACTAGCCATAATTGAAAATGATTCTCGTGTTCCACAACCAGAAAAATACAAAAATATTAATGCCGCTCATTCTTTTCAAGAACAATTCTTCCGTAGACTCATTCGTGGACAGAAATTTGAAACCACAAGCTTAGGTTGTCGTAATTTCCATGCGTCATATGTAGGCTTACCTGTTACTCCTATTATCGAATACAATGAAATCATACCCAGTTTCCTAAGCCAGATGTGGAATGATGAAGGTGAGTTGGAAGTAGACACAATACAAAATGCTCAAGTAAAAAATGGTGTTCTTAATCTTTCAAAACATGAATTAATTGTTAAAGATGGAGTCATGAGATTTGTAAATGTAGCCTTAGATAAAACCATACGTAGTTTTTTGAAAGACAATAAAAATGATTAATGAATTATTAAAAATGAAAAATAGTTTAGATTCGTGGGGAATAGAAATTGAAGATGCAAAGTGGCATCCATCTTTAAAATCAAATTCTCAAATAGAAAATCCAAATGCCTTCATCATAAAGACCTATAACGATGGAGCAATTGAAATTAATGAATTTAATGGGTATAAAGAAATGAGATATTGCCCAAAAGGAAATAGTAGTAGTGGACTAACTTTTAAATTTAACAACACAAATAAAAGCCAAGTATCAAGAGTACGTAATTCCATAAATCGTACTATTGAATTAGCAAAACGTGTGGGCGACAACAATCCGTCATTAAAAGTATTATCTGCATTAGCAAAAAATCTTGAGAAAATTGATGCCGAAAAACTTGCCGAACAATTAAAAAGTTATATAGATGAAATAGATAAAAAATATGCATATTTTGGATTTGATGTAGATGGAGATTTTCCGAATAATGTCCAAGATAATTCTTGTATGTCCGCTATTAATGATAGACTTTTCGAACTAGACAAAGAAACTGAACAAAGTGGAACTGGCACTGACTTCTTTGGTAATAATGACTTCGGATATGAAGATAAACTAGGACTAAAAATTAAAGTTAAATATGAAACCCCATTATATAGCAAATGTGTAGACAATAGATGTTATGAAAAATTTGGAATGAAATCAACAGAAGCATGTAAGATAGGAAATAAAACAAGAAAAAAACTATCTAAAATTTTACAATGGTGCTTCTCAGAAGATAAAAAAAATAAATTATGGTTTGAATATACGCCATCTAGCAGCAAAGGGAGAACAAAAGAACCATATAAATATTTTATTGTTTCTTCACTAGCCCCCAATAATCCATCTGTGTTAAATGGCGATGTCGAAGAAATTCCATATATGGCATGGGAAGAACAAGTTTCAGCTTTAATTAAACAACTTACAGAGCAATCTTTATCTAACCCTGATACTAAAAGTAGTGTGTTTGTTTTACAAGTACCAACTAATGGGGCATGGTGTGTAAAATATTCAAAAGATTGGGATGCTGATGTTGTTGCTAATCAAACAAAATTATGGCATGAGGGAATCAACAATTGTACATCTAGGTCTGTTCCTCGTGGAACATTTCTTCCACCCACTATACGACACTTTTTAAATTCTATTAACAATAAATGGTCATATAAAAGTGGAGATATCATTAGAGAAAAAACATATTCAATATCCCCTTGGGATGTTTATGAATTATTTTTCGAAGATAAAAGAACCATTAAAAAAATTCTTAAAGTATTTTCGACTTTTCACGTACCCATGCTTTTACAAAGCATGAATGGCAGAACTAAATCTTATCCGTATCAAATTAACTGGCTCGTGCCAATTAGAAATATAATTCTTCACAAATTAGGAATTTATAAGGAAAAATTCATGGAACATTGGGCATATTGTATGGGACAATTATTCAGAGAAGCAAATAGTATTCATAGGGAATATTTTGCTACACGAAAAATGAAACCACCAGATACACTCGTAGGAGATAAATTTATACGAATGGCTTTAGATAATCCAAGACGAGCATATGGTAATTTCACTAAAGCATTCTCTCTTTATCTAAACTGGGCATCTCGGAGAACAGGAAAGTTTTCTGTTGCACATGCAAATAAAATGGCACAACAAATAGGCGAATTGACAGAAGGAAACCTTCTTTCTGTAGCATCTGATAAAGACCGAATTTTACTTTATACAGGATTCGCTTCCTTTGTAAACAAAAAGAGAGAAGTAGAAATAAAAGAAATAAAAAATAACCCCCTTATAGGAGATTTAAAGTGATTAAAAATAGAAGTAGTGCAATGTATATGTATCAAGTAAAAGGAGCTAACCCAAATGGCTCTCCAGATTGGGATAATTTACCCCGAACTCTTTCTGATGAATCAGGAATGGCGACAGACAATAGTTTGCGTGCCAAACTGAGAGAAATTATGAGTGACCATACATCACCCGTTTTCTTAGAAATTGCAGAAGCATTAGAATTAGACCCCGAAAAATATCATGTTCTCGAATCAAAATTTAGAGGAATGAATACAGAAGATGCTTGTGAAGCAGCACAAGCATGTATGCTTTTAGCTCAAGAAAATCCAGATGCCTTTCTTGACAAATATTGGGATGTCCGACTCTTTGGGACAACTCTATTAGAAAAGAAATTAAAAGGACAAAAAGAAGGTCTTCGTTTTAAGAAAACGGGATGTGTGACAATATCTTCAGCTTTTTCAGTAGCTCCTATTGATACTATAGAATCTACAATTACCAAAAGATTTCCATTCAATGAAGAACATCTTAAGAATGAAAATTCAGATATGGCTCCACAAGCCAAGAAATTAGTCAAACATGGTTTGTATGTGGGACAAATTGGAGTTAACCCGCATCGAGCACATACAACTAAAGCAACTAAAAAAGATATTGAAGTTCTTAAGTATATCTTCAAATATGCTTTCTCTGTAACAGAAGCAGCCTGTAGGCCCGCTGGCTCCATTAATTTCGCACATATTTGGTGGGCAGACCATACTAATGCTCTTGGAAGTTTTAATGAACTAGAATTCTTTGAGACATTACAGCCTAAGAGAATCGGAGAATATATCCCATCAAAAGGTCTGGAAGATTACAACATACCCACCCCAGATTTTCAGTTTGATGTAGAAGATTTAGCTTAATAGTTTGTTCGTTCGCCTCGGCGGACGTGGATTGAAAGGCATCTTATAAAGAATTTCAAATATGGCGGTGCGGCACCCAATATCGTTGCCTGTAGTGGACGTGGATTAAAAGAAAGAGATTCGTGATTTTACAGGAGCGTTCGTCCTTTGTGGACGTGGATTGAAAGTATGCCCTGAGTGCAACTTGTGGAAATGCTCGTTCGTCCCTTGGGACGTGGATTGAAATGCCTCACCCCTGACCCAGATACCGACATCTCCAGTTCGTCCCTTGGGACGTGGATTGAAATGTTTAATGGGACTTTTTGTAATTCGCCCTCGGGCGTGGATTGAAATGGCAGACCTACTGATATGTCTATGCTCCGAATGACATTCTCGGCATTGCGAGTTCGTCCCGTGGACGTGGATTGAAATGAAATGCTCAGGTTCAGCAACGAGCAAGTTGGTAGATGTTCGTTCCCTTATGAACGTGGATTGAAATCAAGAAATAATAGAGAGTTTTAGGTAGTTCGCCTTCGGGCGTGGATTGAAATGACCCAGACGAGCAACCGAGGTGGATTTGTCGTCCTCGGGGATTGGATTTATTCCGATTATCGTCCCTTGTGGCGTGGATTGAAAGCAGGAACTCCAAAGAGCACGCCGAGTTGGTTCGTCCTTTAGGGCGTGGATTGAAATACATACGGAACCCTATCTTTCTTCTCTCTTCCTTGCGGAATGAATCAGCATTCCTAGAATCGCTCGTAAGGGCGTGGATTGAAATAAATCAGTGACATCTCTAACCGTTGCCAGTGGGCGTGGGTTTATTTCAACCCACGCCCACAACATGGAAAAAATTATGAAATATTTAGCACACTCAGAATCGTTAGATGACTCAGGAAATATAGTCATTCCTGAGCAGACTTATGAAAATCATGTAATGGGAGTTTATTATAGATGCAAAGAAATTTTGTCTATAATAAAACCTTATTTAAAGGAAGAAACATTCCAAATAGTTTATTGTATCGTTCTACAAGCCGCTCTATATCACGACCTCGGAAAACTAGGTGATGATAACCAAAAAGTTATGAGGCATGAAGTTGATGGCAAAATGGTTATACACTCCGATGCGGGTGTCACTCATCTATTAAATCAAAAAAGAACAGATTGTAGACTAGCCGCATGTCTTGTTCATGCACACCACATCGGCTTAGATAATTACCATTATATGAATGATAATTATAGAATACTGAAACATATAAAAGATAGAAGCCCTTGGATTAATTTTGATGGGACAGTAAAAGAATATACCAATCAACAACTTGATGAATTAATTCAAAGACATAATCAATGTGTTATAGAACAACTTCCAAGTATGGATATTAATCTAAAGGAAATAACTTCGCCTATTATGAGGGTAGCTCTTTCTATATTAGTTGAAGGAGACCATTACGATACGGCTAAAAATTACAAAAACTTCGTAGTTAAAAAAGACCCAGAACTTAGGTCAACAGAAAGACTTGCTCTTTTAGATGAAGTTATCAATAATATACAAAAAAATTGTGAATCCACACCAAGAAATAAAATAAAACAAGAAGTCTATCTGGCATGTCGCAATAGCGAATTAGAAGATTCCATTGGTATTTGCCCAAGTGAAGTGGGAACAGGCAAAACAACAGCACTTAAGGCTTATGCTTTAAATAAAAACAAAAGAAAAATTGTTTACATAGCCC
>Ga0233412_10000695_pt1 | contig 18942 bp, 20 predicted proteins | sample Na_anoxic_4_MG_FD_180667 | JGI IMG/M metagenome (GOLD analysis project Ga0233412, IMG submission 180667) | Seawater microbial communities from Saanich Inlet, British Columbia, Canada - Na_anoxic_4_MG | ecosystem: Environmental > Aquatic > Marine > Inlet | place: Canada: British Columbia...
AAGGCTCTACTCAACAAGCAGCACATGTCGTGTACAGCTGGGCACACCCATACACTAGACTTTGCTAGTACTACCAACGCATCGGGTTCACGTATCAATGGACTAGTGTGTGGTTGTTATACTACAGAGGAGAGTGGATGGAATAACCCACAATCAGAGGGCCTGTGGTGGTCAGGTGTAGTCATCAAGAGATACGTTGACAACGGCACCTATGACCCTCATTTCGTATCAGTACAAGCATTGGAGAAGGAGTATGGCTAAGGAAAACATCAGACAATTCATTGAAGCTGACACCCTACGAGACATCATCTCCGATAGGTACACAGCGCCCGAAGTAGTAGAGAGGTTACGTCTTACCACTGATGAAGTGCTTGACAACTACCTCTCAGATGTATATAATAAAATACAGGAGTTCGATGAGGTCCTGTATGAACTAGGACTGGACTATTATGGAGACCCTATTGAAGCAGAGGAGAGCTAAGAGGAGACGCAACTCTATAGCCCACCGCAACCATGTTGCTGCAGACCTCCGTACTCCTAAGTACAAGAAGCGTATCGTAACAGACAGAACAGTATACAACAGAAAGAAGGATAAAATACATGGACAACAGCGACGAAGACTACATCGATATGATACCCTTTAACCCTGACATCCTAGTTAACAGGTTCACGTTGTTGATCCAGCTAGTCAAGGCAATGGACAATTGCAGTGAAGTACAATTCGAACACTTAGATAAAGCCTGTGAACTGACCATCGAGTCCATCGAAGAAGGAATGAAGCCCTCCAGAGGAGTAATGCATTGAAGATGTTATTCCTTGGGTACACCCCTTATCAATGGGAGGTAATACAAAGAAAGTACCCTCCAACTAAAGGGAGTGTACCTGATGCTCCTGATCGAGGATTAGATTGGGAAGCAAGACTAATAACCGGGTACCCTAATACAAGGAAAGCTTTAAAGGCTCGGTTCCAATGGTTGAAAGACCACCATAAAGACCCTAACGAAGCGGAGCTATATTTTAAATGACCCAATACGCACCCCGAGAACTACGAGTACATGAGTTCCATAAGGCAATGGGACTTGACATAGAAGAGGAGGTCACGGCATCCCTGATCTCCTTAAGACGTAAGCTAATAGAAGAGGAGACAAGAGAAGTAGTACAGGAACTAGACCGCATGGAGATGGAGTTAGTACGTGGTAAACCTATCCCTAAAGACATGTATGAGGCATTGGTTAAGGAGCTTGCAGACCTACAGTATGTGTTGTCTGGCACTGTTATATCTATGCGTCCTATCAGTCGTAACTTCAGTGCTGTATTTAATAGGGTCCATCAGTCTAATATGTCTAAGCTTGGTGATGACGGTAAGCCACTACACCGAGAAGACGGTAAGGTAATGAAGGGACCTAACTATAGAGAACCTACCCTAGAGGATTTGATACGATGAGTAAAAAGAAAACAAGATTGTTTGTAGATGTGGATGGTATAGGGACTATCTACACTGAAGCTACTCTCCTTAAAGGCCTCGATGAAGTTAAAGCTTTCATGGATGATCAGATGATTGAAGAGGTTAACCTCTTTGAGATAACAGACCACCCTACTGTTAAGTTCAAACTAAACACAATGTTAGTGGAGGGTTAAATGAACCAAGGACCACAAGTACCAGCATGTGAACAGGTACACAAGACTAAGTACCGTTTACCTAATGAGTCCTTTGCTGAGGCATGTGCACGTCAGGCCGCTTCTATGGCCGATGATGAACAGCACCGTATAGCCTTCAAGGACATCCTTGTTAACCAACGATTACTCTTGGCAGGAAGAGTACAGTCAGCTATGGGGGCACCTAAGAATGTTACAGCGTTTAATTGCTTTGTGTCCGGTACGATTGAAGACAGCATGGACAGCATTATGGATAAAGCTAAGGAGGCCGCTGAGACCATGCGGCGTGGAGGAGGCATTGGATATGACTTCTCAAACATACGCCCTAGTGGGGATAGGATTGTATCTCTTGGGTCTCCCGCTAGTGGCCCTGTCAGCTTTATGCGTATCTTTGATGCAGTATGTGATACTATTATGTCTGCTGGTCTTCGCAGAGGAGCCATGATGGCAGTCCTGCGTGTTGATCATCCAGACATTGAACACTTCATTAGGAGTAAACGAGATGAAGGATCACTTACGAACTTTAATATCTCGGTGGGTGTCACTGATGAGTTCATGGCTGCGGTCACGAAGAAAGACACCTTCGATCTAGTCTTCAATAGTCGTGTGTATGACACCATTGATGCTTCCTCTTTGTGGGATGAGATCATGAGGTCTACATGGGACTGGGCAGAGCCGGGAGTTATCTTCTTAGACCAGATCAACAAGGAGAATAACCTTCAGTACCTTGAGGACATTGCTGCTACTAACCCATGTGGTGAACAGCCACTACCTCCTTATGGGGCATGTCTACTCAGTAGTTTTAATCTGGTTAAGTATGTAAGTGTAGCGCCTAACGGTTCTGCCATATTTGATTATGCCCAACTAAAGGAGGACATCCCCCATGTTGTACGGGCTATTGATAATGTCATTGATAGGACTGAGTACCCCCTACTGGAACAGAGGAACGAAGCTTACAACAAAAGGAGAATGGGTCTTGGTATTACTGGGTTGGGTAATGCTCTTACTCTCCTTGGGTTACGTTATGGGTCTCCTGAGGCCGTAAGGTTTGCTCGTAAGGTAACCAAGACACTCATGTGTGGTGCCTATGAAGCCAGTGTGGACCTCGCTGAGGAGAAGGGTTGCTTCCCTTACTATGGTCCTAGGTACATAGACTCACCATTCATCAAGAGACTACCTGAAGACATTAAGGAAAGGATGAGTAAATATGGAATTCGTAATAGCCATCTTACTTCCATTGCTCCTACTGGTACTATAAGCTTCACTGCTGACAACATAAGTAGTGGGGTGGAACCAGTGTTTGCTAATGAAGTAGACCGTACAGTTATCACAGAGGAAGGACCTCAGATCATGAGGATCAAGGACTACGTCTATGACAACTACGGCCTAAAGAACATCACCGCCGATGAACTCACCCCCGATGAACACCTTGATATGCAGATTGCAGTACAGACCTTTGTTGACTCAGCTGTATCCAAGACCATCAATGTGGGTGATGATGTGACCTACAATGAGTTCAAGGACATCTACCTCAAGGCATGGAAGGGTAAGCTTAAGGGATGTACTACGTACCGAGCAGCAGGTAAGAGGTATGGGGTACTTAATAAGGTAGTTGAACCTGATGGAGCAGCTTGCTTCATTGATCCAGAGACAGGTAGTAAGGAGTGTGGTTGATGATAGAAGAGGTCTTTAGAATGCCTATACAAGGTGAGGAGAAGCAAGTATACGTAGTCCTTACAGATAAGGACATTGATGATGCAGTAACTATACTAATGGATAGACACCAAGGAAGTATGAGATGTAGTGCATCAGCCTACCACACACAACGTGCTAGAGAGACTGTAGTTTTAATGTTTAGGCAGTGGGAGGTTAATAAGATATGAGAGTAGTCAACATATACAAGGAGAAGCTTATCACCTATGATGAAGCAGCATTCTCTAATGGGTTTAATGTGTATAAGAAGACAGGAGAGGATGATGAGCAAGTCCGCTACAAGAAGATGAATGACAAGATGTCTTGGTTCAAGACTGAGGAAGACGCAATGAATTGGATTGACAAGAAGGAGTGTAGCTAATGACCGGTTGGAACTACGCAGCACGTAAGGTAAATATAGATCATGAGGTATGGTATGAGTTGTGTGAGTGTTACCCTAATCTGATGGAAGAAGGGGACACTATCATCCCTCATACTGAGAGTGTACTATGTCCTACAGGGGACACCCCAGCTGCTTTAGCTAAGTGGTTACGGTTAGCGGCGGATGATGTAGAGAAGTATGAACCTATTGAGTATACTGAGGAGACAGAGAATGACCGGTAAAATCTTATGGACTAACGTAGACCCTGATCCCATTGTGGCTAATGTACTCAAGCGTATGAGTGCCCGTAGTAAGGAGGGTATTGAGAAGTACGGATGCACTATGATGAGAGAGGACGTGACTACAGTACAGTGGATAGACCATGCCATTGAGGAGCTACTTGATGGAGCTATCTATCTTGAGAGACTTAAGCTTAACATCGTTGAAGGGAGATATAAAGATGAATGACATTATCAGAGAAGAAATCAATAGAGCATTAAAGGTAGGTCTTGATGAGAACCTCTGGACTATGGACCTAGAGTCCAAGGTAGTTGCTCACAATTTATCTGAACTACTCTTTGACATCAAGACAGGGGAGGGGCCAGATATGTCCTTTGATATGGACCCTGATGAACTAGAGGATGCCTGTAGGTTGTTGTTACCTTGGTTTGGTATGAGAGGGTATGACTATAATTAAAGCAGAGCGAGGCCACCGACAAGGAAACCATAACTCAACCTCCCCCACTTCTCAGCAGTAAAGGAACCAAACCATGACGGATAACGAACTTCAAGACTTGATCCAAGAACATAAGTGGAACAGACAAGCAGACCGGAACAAAGGAATGGCAGCAGAGTTAATGCAAATCCGTTCATTACACCGTATAGAAGACCTACTAGAAGTGTTGGTACAGCAAACCCAAGAAGCATTGGCTTCCACTCAGTCCACCCCGGCATCCCACGAGTTGCCAACCAAGACGTTACAAGAGCAGGTAACAGAAGCGAATAAGAAAGAGCATGAGTGGTGGCATCAATGGGCCAAGCGGAATACAGAGCGGCACACAGGACGATTGCTATGCCGAGGATGTTCGAACCCTTGGGACGATTGTCGCTGCCATCTACATAACGCCAAAGAGCGAAGAGTAAACCCAAACCGAGAGGAGTAAACATTATTTCCTGAGACCTTGGATAATGTCAACGACCTTCTTCATACCGAAGGAAGCAGCTACGACAACACTGAGTAACAACCAGTACTCATCTGGTACATCAGTCTTAAGGACAATGAAGGCATCCTTGATACGTACTACCATCTGAGGTGCATCTAACACAGCAGCAAGGAACATGGCAACGAAGGGAGAGGTTAGAATAATCGTAAGGTATTCATCCTTCCAACTGTTACCACTGTTCTGAGCTTGTGTTACATCCCAGTTAGCATCTGATTCAATACGAGTGATCTTCTGCTTGTGTTCAGCTGCCTTCACTTCTTTTCTCTCTTCCATATAAGACTTACCTATACCGAAGATACCTGAAATCAATGGTCCTATGAATGGTATCATCTTATCTCACTCCAATTAATAGCAGCCAGTATATCCGCTGTTGTCCCGGTGGTCTTTAATGCGGCAAGAGTAAAGATACCTGTTTCAGTGCTCTGCCTGTCCCACAATACCGACTTACCCAATAACCCTTGTGCCGTATCTGCTTTGTTCTTGCCTACTGTGCTCTGGTAATCACTGCCGACTATCCTGCCACCACTTATTGCAGACGATGCAACATCAAACTCCATCATGCTGTTACTGGTATCAACATCAGCCCATGTTGGACCCGTCAGTGTTCCACCGATAATCACTGCCAGTTTGATAGGGTTATTTGTCTGTGATGTGTAACCTTTCGGAAAGGCGATGCCCAAGTTAGGAAGGGACTGGAACGTGGCCCTTGGCCTGATGGATATAATCGGCTGCAAGACTGTGGTTGAAGCTGCGGAGACTACCGTCCCACCATTGTCAGCTACCCTTGGCAAGCCTTCTATCTCTGCCAGCGGTTTGCCACCTTCAGACTTAACAGTAGCACAGACAGCCAGCATTGTCGCTGAAGCGTTGGCTGTCGGTAGCGTATAACGGAACCCAATAGCATTGTTGGCGTCACCGTAACCTATCTCCATTATGGTTTCTGTGCCGACGATGTGTATGTGCCAGAAGACAGGAAGTGATGGTGTCTGCCAGTACCCTCCAGACCGTAAGTTGTCGTTGTTGATCTGTGCTACTTGTGTTGGAACACCATCAGCTACAATATTAAAGCGGATCGTGCCAACCTTTAATGACTGGAAATCCATCTGGAAGATATGGCTTGTTGACCAATCCACACCAGAAGTCATAGTAAGCCATGATGCTTGGCTTACCGTCGTAAGGTCTGCTGGGGTGCCAGAGATGGATGATCTAAGGAATACTTCAACAGCACCAGTTCCTATGTCAGCAAGGTCAAGTGTCCCCGTAATGTCGATAAGCTGTGAATTACCGGGAGTATATGGGACAGGGTGGCTTGCCATATGTGCTTCATTACCGTCCGCAGCGGATGTCAAGGCAAGTGTTAAGTCTCTGCCATTAGCGTTATGGGTAACAGTTCCATTCGTTGTAACCTCATCGAAGAAGTCAACCTGCTTGTCATAGATAAATTCAGTATCTAAACGGCTGCCTGTTCCAGAAGTACGTAGCCTACCGAAGGCGTCATTCCCTGCTCCCGGCATCTGATTAATAGCAATAGTCTCAGCAAAGCTCATAAGATCACCCAATTGTTACCATTTGATTGTAGACGTAAGCTCGTCCATTGAAAACAGATCACTTGTGTTAGGTCTCCGTCTATAGTCTCTGTCTTGTAGCCCTCTATGGTCACTGTGTTGGCGCTGGAGTCCACCTTCTTGATTGTTAGGACCCTACCCTCCATAGACTTAGACCGTGGCAGTGTGAAGGTCAGAGAGGAGCTTGTAGCATCCCCTAATACAGTACCATGTTTATCGTTGAGCTGCACATCCTTGAGATAGGTATGGATAGCGTACCTCATTTCATCAATACCACCTCCACCACCACCCGATGATCCACCCACTTCTATCCAATTACCGAAGGTGCCCTCTGATACCTCAAACCGTATCATGTTACCCTTGATCTCATGCTTAGGCATGGGGCCTACCTCCCCGACCTGTCCATTTGTACCATCTAACCCATTGATACCATTGGAACCATTAGAGCCATTTAAGCCATCAGCACCCCTAGTACCAGAGGTACCATCAATGCCGTTTATACCGTCCTTAGCTGGTGCCATCTTATTGAGTTGTTCTTGGATGGTATCGAGTGTGGTCACCTCAGCACGTAGGCGTGACACCTCTTGGATAGCCTTGGTTGCCATCTGTAGGGCGAGGGTTGCTACTTCTTCATTCATTTTGTACTTGACTCCTAAATCTCTATATGTTATAATTGCAGTAACAATGGAGGTTTATATGAACTACTTGTTTGATCTATGTGTCTCATTTCTAATATGGTTAGCACCTTACTTTAACCTTACCTACAAGGAGATTAACGTATGGATATTCTGTATCTTGTGGCCTATTGAGAACCTACTCCTTTTAGGAGTTCTTCTACTGGTCCTAAATCGAACTCGAAAGTAGAGCCTTTCCCATCAGCACTGGAAGAACCAAAGGAGTTAGCTATACCTTGTCTAACAAACCCGTATAATCCTAAGGACCCATCCTTTACCTTCACAGCTGCATCCCATACGTTCCCAAACTTCTTCATGGCATCGGCCTTAGTACCTAGAGCGCCTTTATCTTCGTTGAAGTCGTATGTGTCTGTCACAATCACATGTCCTTCATCATTGATAACCCAAGTCTGATCACCTAACGTCCTCTGTACTGAGAGTTCAGACCCACCAAACATCTTGTTGCTTCCCATACTTACATCAGCTTGTCCTGAGACCCAGTCGGTATCATAATCTACCCTACCATTCTTAACGTCTTCTCCTTGGGCCTTACGTGTACGTAGGATAGCTTTACCTATGACAGTCTTGATAGCTTTCTGTTCATCCTTACCAAAGTAGTTGATCCCTAACTTCTCATCATCAAACCCTAAGATATCAGATGCAAACATTCTGAACTCAGAAGGGATAATCCCTGCTAAGGCACTCCCTTCTAACTCAGTACCTGAAGATACTTCTTGTGTCACAGGTACAGGCTTAACAGGAGGAGAACCAAAAGGACTAACCACTTCAGGCCTAGCAGGAGCCTCGGGCTTACGGGGTGCCATCTCGAAGCGGTCCATACTAGCCTTAGCTTCCTCTAGTGCCTGTGCTTGGGGGGTAGCTGCCTCAGCTTCAGATACGAAACTAGGCATGATCTCTTTCAGAGTACTCACTATAGTACCTGAAAGGCTTCCCATCAGCGGTGCGCCACCACCCCCCTCTCTTATATTTGCTTGAGCAAACAACTCCGCTTCTGCAGCACGTCTTCGTACTAGTCCACGCATCTTCTCTCCGTTCATCTTAACGAAGCCTACATCCTCACTGAAGGCCTCATGCATGAAGTCCTCTACGTTACCACTTTCAAGGTACTTCTTAGCTTTACTCTGCCCCCATGCACCGGAGCCTACGTTGTATATGAGGGACGTGAGGGCTTCTACCTTGCCTTCATCGTTCTCCATACCGTTCTTCTTCAACGAGGCTACAGCATGTCTCTTAGCCCACCCAGCATCAGCGGTGAGTACGGCCTCTGCTTGTTCTTGTGTCATGCCCTGTCTAAAGTCTACGAGTTCCCCGTTCACTTCGATGAAACCAGACTCACTCTCTTCTGGTGTCAGCTTATGACCATAGGCAATGGTGTCTGTACCCCCCTCTAAGGAGTTATGAGAGAACCACTTACCTTCTCGTAGACCAGAGTTAGAGGCATTCTCAAACTCCTTGATCTTATCCACGTTTGTATCTCCTAGTTGTTCATCCGATTGTTCAAGACCTAACATCAGGTCAAGGTCTACCTGATCAAACTCACTCCTAATAGCTTCATCTGACATCCCTACAGGGAAGTCTCCCTCTAACATACCATGAAGAGGGTGTTCGTACTGTACTACTTCAGTTGCACCTTCTTGTTCTAAATCATCAAACATGTTAGTTTCCTTTCTTCTTAGATGCAGAGGGGACTACCCTTATATTGGCAGAGGTCTTAGCAGGTTTAGGGGTTTCTTCTATCTCCTCATCACCTTCAAGACCACTCCCCTTAAGAGCCTCTTTACGGAGTCTTGCGTTCTGTTGCCACACTGTTTCATATTGTTTAGTAGTGAAGTGTTCTGTTACGTACTCTGTAAGGGTCTTGAGAGGTATCCCTTGGATAGTCTTAAACCTGTCACCTACCAAACTCTTACGCGCTTGTAAGGCTGTCTGTCCTTTATTAGGAGTGAAGACCCTGAAGCGTACAGCCACCTCAGTATCTTGGTTTATCTGGTCAATCATCTTCTGTATTCCTTTTACTTTAGAATCTTGCCTATCTCTATCTAAAGGGGCTAAAGGGTTCTCTCCTTTAGAGAGCTGTAAGGCCCCGTCAGGCCCCTGTGTGACCTCTACAGTAGGGGTTGACTGTACTAAGGGGGCTAACTGCATCATTCCTAACTCACGGGCCTTAATAGACATCTCAATAGTCTGGTTAGCTAACCTCTGAGCTTTCTCAGGTTCTAGGTTCTGCAGTGCAGTTAAGTTAGTAACAGCAGTCTCTGAACCTATATCCTTGAGTACGTTAGAGCGGTTATTAACGGAAGGTACATCAATCTTACCGTCTAACTCCATCTTAACTGCTTCACCCCAAGCCTTGAACTCTTCTGGAGTAGACAGTCTTTTACCTGTCAAAGACTCCACTACACTCTTACCTACTAATGCGTTAGCTGTAGGGTTCTCACTAGGGTTAGTAACATCTGAAGAAGTTCCTTCACTAGCTTTATGGATTCTATCTGCTGCTGCTGCTGTCCACCCATTTAAGGCTGTGGTATCAAATGAGGAGAGGTCTGTAATTGTATTAAGTTGCCCCATTAAACCCCCTTGTTTAGCAGCAATAGTTAAAGCCTCTCTCTCTCCGAAGACAGTACTAAGGTTAGCTATCTTACGCCCTAGAGGAGTGTTAGTTACTGCTTCAGCCCTTAAAGCATCTTGTATCTTAGCGTGACTTTCAAGAGCTTTACCAAACTTCTCTACTTCACCAGATGATGTGAACTGTTCTCCGTTCTCAAGGCCTACAAACTTATTCATGTCTGCAATAGCTGCATCAGCTTGAGACATAATGAAAGACTTCTCAGAAGCATTAAGATTAGGGAAGAGTCTGCGTAGATCAGCACCCATGTTCCACATTTGGTTAGATATCTTATTAGCTATGGCTGACTTATCTTCAGGAGCTGCTAATCTGTACTCATTATAGAGTGAAGAGACCTTACCGTGGACTATTTCACTATTGAGAGCCCTCTGGTTTCTGAAAGCCCCTATCATCTTAGAGCGGATAGGCCCGTTAGGTCCTACTCCTGAAGAACCTACAGAACCTGCAGATTTGTTAACCTGTGTCGCTGCTTCTCCATTAACAAGCATACTTTGGTGCATAGCAACAGTGGCTTCCTTATCAATCTGACCACTTTTATCACGTAGAGGGGTAATAACACTTGAAGCTGCTTTATAATTAGCATTAAGAGTCTTAACTGCAGTATCATGAGCAGCTTCTTCTACACTGTCCCTTGCTCCAGCTAACGCAGCGATAGGAGAGCGTACTCCAAACTTCTCAAACTCTGCAGTTACCTTCTCTCTGTAACCGGGGTACTTACCAATCAAGTCTTGTTTGACTTCAGCTAGTTTAAGTAGACGCAGCTGTCTATGTTTGATCTTATCAAACTTCTTAGTACCGTTCTTGATATCAGAGTTAAGACCTGCTGTTCTTTCTTGTTCAAGAGCAGTTAGAGTTGAGTCTATAGCATCTTCAGTAGCTGCTGTAGCATCCTTACCTAAACCTGCGTCTACGGCAGTTACAACATTCCCTGCTATATTACTAACAGTAGTTAACAGGTCAGCTGCAGATGTATCAGGGTTCCTGTTGTACGCTGTTTCAGTCTGTCTAGCAGACCGATCATCTACGTCACCAAGGACACCAGTTAATGTAGCCATTTACTCTACTCCTCCTTTAAGTCGCGCTCTATTCTCATCTGAAGTAAGAGACTGAGGTCCAAACCTCTTCAATAAGCTTAAATACAAAGCGTCCTTCTTAGAGCCTTGTCCGAACTTATCAAGCACCTTACTCATAATCTCTATCTTATCCAGATCATTGTTAACAGTCCCTAAGATACGGTCTTTATAGAACTCAAAGGCATCCCATTCTCCTGAGATGACAGCTGAGTTCATTGCTTTAGTTATACTCTTTACGTGTTTCTTATGGAAAGCTGCAGCGTTAATGATAGCTTCTTGCATCCCCCTAGCATCTACAGGACCTGAAGGGTCAAGTCCAAACAAGATTCCTGATGCCTCCCCTCCTGTTAACCCTGATGCTTGTACATTACGTACTCTGTCATACTGGTTTCCTGTCTTCCAAGCGAGGTATGTAGCTTCTGCCCTAGAGTAGCTAGAGATATTATCTCTGAAGAAGGTACCAAAGGTACTCACGGCCATATCAAACCCTTCAGGAGTTACTATGTCAGTGTTAACTGCAGCTAGAGTCTCTACAATATCAATGACACCTTTGATGTTAGAAGACACTGTAGCCATAGGTGCTGACTTAAAGGTTATAGCTGCTTGTGGGTCAGCTAACATCTCTTTAATGATAGCCCCAATCCCTTGCTCAGTGTATCCAGCACCTACACGGTAATGGGTATTCACATCAAGCCCCATACCTGCTAAGAACATCATATCTACGAAACCATCTGAAACAGTCTCAAGTATAGTGTTGTTAATCTCATCCCCGAAGGTGTTACGGTAGCTCTCCCTAATAGATTCCTTAAGGCCGTAACCTACCCCTGCCCCAAGAGTCCCTTCTAACCCATACAGAGACAATTGACCTAAAGCAATACGGGCCTTAGCTCCCCTAGAAAAGCTTGCGTTACCCCCCATCATCTGAGGTAACCACATCTCAGTCATTCTAGCTTGGTACCCCCAAAACTGTGTGAGTGTACCAAGGATACCTCGTTGCCATGTTGCATGGTCTACACGGTCCATTGAACCTACTAACTGGTTACCCCTTGTACGTATGAGGTCGATGACATCATCAGTAATCTTAGCTGTAGGGTTAGCCTTACGCCACTCAAGGTAAGCAGAGGTTGTTCCAGCTATTTTATTGAACCTCTCAGACTCAATGAAAGGTAACTTACCAGCCTCAAGTATCTTACCCCCAATTGCAGCAGGTCTACTAGAGATAGAGAGGCCTTTCAACCCATCCTGTTCTGCAAGGGACCCTGACTTAAGCTGCCAGTTGTTAGTACGTTTCAGTACTTCGAAGGCTTCCTTCATAGTGTCGCTAGTAGTCCCAAAGGAGTTAATCTTAGCCCCTACCTGAGCTAACTTACCTAAAGTACCAGAGTGTTCAGACAATAACATCATACGTAGATGCGGTGTCATCCCAATAGCCTTGAAACCAGTAGTAGGAGCAGCTGTAGCCATGAGGACAGAGGCGTGAAGCTGTACAAATGGTTGAGACAGGTTAAATAGACCTAGTTTCTCGTTAAAGGTGACACTCCTAGAGAAAGCAAGAGGATCAAAGTCTTTAATATTCTGTACACCTTGCCCTTTAATACCTACCTTGCTTAGTGCTGGAGCTATCTTGTCTACAATACTCCCAATGATGGATTGCATAGCCACTTCTTCAGAGCGTTTAGTGTTCAACACCATCTTGTAGTGTTCTTGCATCTTCTTAGCCCCTTCAATGAGAAGCATGTCCTCTTTGTTAGATGTCTTAATGTACTCAGGGTCTAAGAAGTGTCCCATAGGGGTCTTCTTAGAGGGTACTAGGACTCTACTGAACGTCTGACTGAACTTAGCTACCTGTTTATCCTTCCATGTTTCGATAGACATGACTCTGGAAGCTCTATCTAAGGACCTAGTAGCTGATTCGATAGGGTTAACGATAGGTGCTGTGTTACCAAGGTGGTCTTTAAGACGGAACTCCCCTCTGGAGCTTAACCGAGAGCCTTTAGTCCTGATCATCTGCTGTATACTGTTAGACATACGCACATCTTCAGCTAACGCATGGGCTTTACCACTGTTAAGGAGATCAGTGACAGCTGGCAGGTCCTCACCATCCCTAACTACCTCAAAAGGCATGTTCATATTCTTCTCACCTACGTAAGTCTTGAACTCCTCAACTGACCCAAACCTTGCTCCTGTTGCTTCAGCTACTTGAGCGTCAGACCCTCCTGCATTAGCTACCCTACGTCCAGCTTCCATCTGATCAGCCCACTTAGCTACTTCAGCCTGAGTCCCTACCCCGTAGGTCTTAGGTTTAAGCATGATACTTACAGGGCCGTGGCCTTTACGTACTCTCCCTTGTTTGAGGAAGTACTCACCAATGTAATTAACACGCCCCCCATCTATCTTGTTGATCACCTGTGTAGGTAAGGCTCCAACCTTCAATTCATTCTTAGAAACCATAACAAACTGAATAGGAGCAGCTTGAGCTACTTCAGTCGCTCCCTCAAGTTCAAGGATGACATACCCTTTCCTCTGCATATTCTTGATATCAGCAGGGTCTACATCTGTCATGTACTTACCTGTAGTGACATCGAAGATAGACTTGTTGTTAGGGTTAGGGATGTCATCTAGGACCTTAGCATTGAACCTCTCAAGACCTTTAGAGATAGCCCACTTACTACGTACTTTAACTTCCTTGAACCCTAGTCTCTCAAGCCTTCCACGTACAATAGAGTTGTCTACAACACTAAGAAGCTCATCCATAGATGCAGTAGCATAGTAAGCTTCTATCTGTTTAGGACTCAACCCTTTATCTACGAGTTCAGTGTAGTTGAACCACTTCTCCTGCAGTCTCCCATCTTCTAGGACTTCTCCTAAGAGGACTTTATCTTTATCAGGGACCCTCTTAATAACCTTAAGGAGCTTCTGCCCTGCATCAAGAGTAGCTTCTCTAGTGGCTCCTACAAGATGAGCTGCCATACGTTCTAGCTCAGGGATGTAAGATGTAGTAGAGGTAAGGATACGTCTAGCTCCACCTCCTCCACCTATCTGTGCGGTGTCATAAGTCTGAATATACTGTCCTTGAAGAGGCATACGTCTGTCTAGTTGTAAGAAGTACGTACCTGCCTCTTCTACGTTAGTGACTACAGCTGCCTCACTGATGTTAAGGGACTTACGAGCGGCAAGAGCAGCAGCTTCAGTAGGAAACCCTAGCTTCTCAGCTGTACCAAAGAAAGCTCTATAGTTCATGTTACCTGCTATATCAGTAACAGTAGCCTCCTTAACAAAGGCCGCAATATCACTTAGGTAAGGGCTCCTTTCCATAATGAAGTCAGCTGTCATAGCCCTCATGTCTCTAATGGTCTCATTAACCTCTTCACCACTCAAGAACCTGTTAGTAGGTGCGTTAATAAAGTCCATTGTAGTCTGATCTATCTCTCTGAGAACCTTAGCTGTCCTAGCTGATACGTTAGGGCCAGCGATGTCTACTACAGGACGTAACTGAGAATCAATAAGGCCTACTTCAGCAGCATCTACAGCTAAATCAGAATCTCTCCCTAAGCCTCCTTGCTTTACACGTATGACAGCAGAGGTAGCTTGTTCTGTAGCGTCTGCTCTGTTACCTGAGAGAAGACTCATAGTAGCTGCCTTCCCTTTACGGTACGCCGCCCCTACTTTAGCTGACTTAGCTGCTTTAGCGAGAGGAGAGATAAGCCCGTATACACCAGCTACATCTAAGAAAGGCATAGAGTTCTCTATGAACCTATCCCCGCTTGTATAGTCATGCATGTAACTCCAGAAGATAAAAGCATTCAAGTCATTACCTTTACCCTCTAATACTTCATCAATCTTAGGGGCTAAGACCCCTTGTTCTTCAAGACTTAAAGAATCCCAGTATGCTTTCTGTGCCCCTATGTCATCCCCCGGTAAGAAAGGGTTAGTGTCTGTCTTAATATTCTGGCTGTTGTACCAAGAGGTGAACCCCGGTAGGAAGTTAGTTAACCCTTCTACAATAGTCTCAAAGTCAAACCCAATACGGTCTGCCCACTTACCTAACTGGTTCTGAGCTATCTGTTCCTTAGCGAGGACAGTCTCATAGTGTTCTTCAAGACTTACTTCCTGCTTCATCATACCTGCAACAGCTACAGCCTCTCTGTCGGAGTCTACAAGACCCCTATCAACGATCTCAGCTGCACTTTCCTTCTCAATAATAGTGAACTTGTTTGCTTCTTCATCAAAACCTATCTGGAAGTCCATCAACATGTTAAGAGTTTCTGGATCATTAGTTTCTAAGGCTGTAAGGCCTAGTTCTTCTGTAGTCTTCTTAACTTGGTTGTACTTCAAGAGGGTTAGTTCATCTCTTATCTGAAGTTCCTCACCACTCTGGTGTAAGTCAAGGAATCTACCGTACTTCTCTTCAGCAGTTTCACCTGTCACCCCTGCTTGTGCCTCTAACTGAGCAGACGCAAGGGTAGCCATAGTAGCTTTAATCTCAGAATCCTTAAGAGGGACTGGAGAAGGAGCTGTCAGGTCTAAATCTTCTTCAGGAGTGTTGCCTAGATTTAATTCCATAAAAACCTACCTTAAGTAAAGATCGAACGAGAGATAGAACTTATCCCTTCACGCTTATTAAAGATACTCCCTCCCATATTAGTAAAAGATTTATATAAAGCTAGATTGCTGGAAGCTTGGGTAGCCTTACTCCCAAAGGAAGCAGCTTCACTTAAAGCCTGTGTCCCTTGTTGTGCAAAGATATTAGACTGATTGAGGAAAGCGAGGTTATTACTTGCTTGAGAGATGACAGAACCGAACCCACCTGATACAGACCCTTGTGCATTCTGAGCCATAGCGTTAGACACTGCTGATGCTCTCTTAATACGAGCCTCTCGTACAGTCTTACGTCTTTCTCTATTCAAACGTAAGGCATTCTGTCTCTTCTGTGCTTCATTAGCCCTGTTACGCGCATCAGCTTGTTTATTTAAAGCAGTGTTACGCTCTTGCCCCTCTTGGTAACTAAGGAAAGCAGAGCCAGCACTAATAGCTAGACCTGTGGCCCCTATTACATTAGCTAAGCTACCAAAGATTCCCCACGCCATATCTACATCCCCGCATTATCAGAGAAGTGTATACCCCAACCGTATAGATCGAAGTCCTTCCCTGTTTCAGAATCAAATCTCAACGTCAAGGCCCTACCTGAGCCTCTTACTTTGTTACGTGTCATCACTACTGGGTACCCATCGTTGTAATCTAGGTTAGGAGTGTCATCATAAGGCTTAAGAAGACGGTATACTTGCTTCTTGGTACCAAACTTACCGCTATTACTGTGATCACTGAAGTCCCATCGTGCTTGCATGAAGAGACCACCGGGGTTCACTGGGTTATAACCTCCACCACCGTCACTTACATACCCTGTCTCAGTACGTTTCATGTACAGGAGGACGTGTGGAGCCTGTCTACGGTTGGTTACGTTACCCTCTAGTAGGTACCCTGTCTCAAAGTAAGCTGCACCCTCTAACCCTGTAGCATCATTCCCTTCCCAATCAAGGAAAGAGGTGTTGTTAAGCTGTCCGAAGGTCCACTCAGAGGTAGATGTACTAGGCTCTACGACCATGAACACTGTGGTAGTCTGTCCACCACGTAGTATCTCTACGTCAGCTGAGACGTTGTTACCTGTTGAGGTCTCAATCACGTTGTTACCGGTAGATGTCTCGATGACTTGGGTAGTCTCTACTACTCTACCCACTGAAGGCAACGTGAATACCCCTGTGACATACGGGCTATCTACTGCTAGCTCACTGAAGGTCCACGTATAGAACCCACCGATGTTAGTATCAAAGACCAAGGCCTTGTCATACTTGAACCGATAGTTAATATCATTACCATCTGAGTTCCAACACCAGATTACCCTGCCGTTACTGACGTCGTAGGAGCCTTGTGAGTACACCTTAGAGGCATTGGGTATGTCATCATCATAGTAACTCTGTATAGTCTTCTCTGTAAGGCTCTGCGCCTCGATACGGTCAGTGACTTGGTTACGTCCAATAGAGTAGACACCTTGATCAGACCACCAGATAGGAGTACCTTCTACGTCAATGATGGTTCTCTTACCGATGATGCCTACACCACTGACCTTAGACACACTGTAATCAGTAGGCGTGAAGCCTGTACCTGCACTACCACTTACTTCCCATGTACCATTGTTAGCAAAGACAAGCAGTGAAGCACCAGTCACCTTCATAGCAAGGATGTTACCTGCCTCAGGTATAACGATGACACCTCCATCAGTATCAATGAGGTCACTGATCTCCTCGGAGGTAGGGTCTGCTTCTTGGTAGCAACGATTAATGTTAGAAGTACCCTCAATGATCTGAGAGAAGTAAACGTGACCTGAGATAGTTTCTTCTGGAGGACCACCATACCAAGCTCTACCGGCATAGAAGGCAGTAGACTGTGGTCTGTTGGTAGTCGTCTCAGCAGTAATACCACTCAGGCCACTAATAGCATCACGGTCCTTATTGAAAGGATCAAGGATGTAGTGGCCCCTAGGTGCCCGAGTGTTACCAAAGAATATCTTAGTAAGCTCAGCAGGATCGAAGTTATCGCTGGTGTCTTTAGCTACCCACCACTGCTTATTGTTACCGGGGTACTTACTCTGACTAGAGAAGTAAGTAGTGACAGGATCAGCTACAGACCCACCACTAGATACCCACCCTTGGTTCTTAAGGTTATACGAGTGTTCCGTAGAGAGTGTGTTGATCTCCTCGTCTATCTCAAGGCTATCTTCTACTCCATCGAAGTCACGTATCTGTAGCCCGATCTCTGTATTGGTAATCGTATCACCAGTAGGATCATACGTTACATAGAAAGGCTTGATCTTCTTAGATACCACGAACAGGTACCCCTTACCGTAGCTGATATCTACCAGCTCACTACCAACATCTGTAGCTGCGGGTGCAGCAAAGCTACTAAGATCAGTAGTGAAAGCCTTGAGGTTACCTGATACAGGCTGGCTCCCAAGGTTGTAGTAGTATAGAGTATCATTGACTTGAATGACTCCAAAGTTCCTGTCACCATCACCTGCTACCTCGTTCCATTCGAATGTACCTACTGCTTTAGTTTGCCATTCACTTTCTGTTATGGACTTGGTAGTTACTGAACTAGAAGCCTCATAGTCAAGACCCAAACGTCTACGGACATCACCCTTCTTATCGAAGATACAGTTATCTCCGTCTCGGATGGAATTCTCAGGGAACGTAAGAGGCGTGGACTCTGTTACAAGCCCAGCCACGAACGTATTGTAGACCTTTAGGGAGTCTTGTTTAGGCAACAGCTACTTCCTCGCCTTTAAAAACCGATGTTTCTTTCTTCTTACCACGACTGGCTTTAACCTTCTTCATAAGTACTGGGCGTTCCTTATCCGCATTATGAGTACGGGTGACCATCTTCATGTAACGTGCAGCAGCTTCTTCTATTGACTTGAAGGATGTATGGGAACCTGATAACTGTACTGGTAATGCTCCACCTTCCTTAAACTTAAAGACATAGAAACCATAAGGGTCTGTACGCCATACGGTAATAGTCTTATTCTGTGTCTTCCATTCAAACTCTTCGACGTGATGATCTGCCATAGTCATTTACTCCGTAACTGTTAGGCCTTGCTTGTGATACGTTATGCTTATCTGATTGCCAACGTATCTTCTGTTGCAGTGACTTCTGTTCAGCTTTAGGGTTAGCTCTCTGATTGAGTTCAACATGCGCCACTGACTTACTTTCATTTAACAAGAACGCAAACAAGTTTACATCTAGGTCAGGAGTAAACGTATCGGACATAGTGAATGTAGGCTCTTGGATAGCCCATACGATAAACTTACTTGACTGAAGCGTACTGTCTACGTCCGAGTCAAAGGAATCAAATACGATGATGCTATCATCGAAAGAGGTGTAGTACTCAGGAGCCTTGTCGTTCCTGATTAAGACCTCACCACCATCAATAGAGACTATCTCTACTGTGGTCTCGTCACTATCCCTGCTTAAGGTCC
>Ga0233412_10000697_pt1 | contig 18887 bp, 13 predicted proteins | sample Na_anoxic_4_MG_FD_180667 | JGI IMG/M metagenome (GOLD analysis project Ga0233412, IMG submission 180667) | Seawater microbial communities from Saanich Inlet, British Columbia, Canada - Na_anoxic_4_MG | ecosystem: Environmental > Aquatic > Marine > Inlet | place: Canada: British Columbia...
CATTCCATTATATTTACCATCAATGTCTTCCCATCTATATACTCGGTTTGATGCTGCCATACTGATACAAAATCTACGAGATGTAGGTATTGTCATTGGTGACCCTTGGAATTGTGGATTAAGACCGTATCTGAATCTAACTAAAGTATCATCAGTATCTAATACAGACTTATCGTTTGGTTTAGATGAACTAAGAACTGCAAAGTCTTCTTTATTAAATTGTACTGATTGAACTACTTCCCAACCACCTTCTAATAATGAATCTTCTGACTCACCTACATCACTTAAGAAATTTAGGTATTTCTCATCTTCCCCTTCAGGAATATGGAATGTGTCTTTTTCCTTTTTGAATGCAATCCAATCGTACTCGATCGCTGGTTCGTCGACTAATGATATTTGATCTACTCCTGAGATTATATCATCATCTTCTATCTTTAATTCTATTATACGTTCTTTGTCCATATCTTTAAATATAAATAATATTATAGTGTACTTAAATCTTTCAATCTACTTGCTTGTTCTTGAGAAGTTGTAAGTTCTTGTTCAACAACATAAGACTTTATTATTTGTGGTCCTGATTCTGAAACAGGTTGTCTAACAGTTGGATTATCAAATGCGGTAATTGATGTTTCACCATTAAAGGATACTCCTCCCCCCATTTGATTCATCATTGATAACATAGGTCCAAATCTTGCAACAGATCCACGAGTCATGATTGCTTCCCCCGCTTCCGCTTCTATTAGTGTTCCTCCTTGTGCATGTCTCTCACCACCAATCATACCACCTTTAGCATAACCTCTTGGTGCTGCGGGTGCTCCTCCACCTTCTCCACCTCCAGCGTCGAACTTCGCTTTCTTAATGTTTCTAATTTGTATTGCAGTTGTAATACCAAGTGCCGCTGCGTTTGCAACTTTTGTAATCCAATCAAATGGTGATGGTAATACAGATGGTTGAGTTAGTATTTGTATAAGACCACTCGCAGCTGATATCGCTGCTGTAGCAATCTGTAGTTTCTTTCTTTGTTCAAACGCCTTCTTAGATTTCTTCGCTTCTTCATCATATCCACTTGCGATTGCTCCCGCTACCGCTGCAAGTGAGTTAAGAGTCGCAGATGCTACTTGTGCATATGCTTGTACCTCTTGTTGTTTGATGTTCTTAAGATTCTCTTGGTGTTCTGATTCTAACGCTTCTCTTAGTGCGTGATTCTCACCAGCATCCAATAGTCTTCTTTCAAATGCTAAGTTTTCAATATCACGTAGGTTTTGGAAGTATGCTTCAGTACCTTCCAATAGAACACTACTTCTAAGTTCCAATAATCTTAATTCACCATCAAGACCGTCTTTTTTTGCTTGAAGTAAATCTTCTTGTTTCTTCTTTTCGTCTTCAACTAATTTCTTATCAGCATCATCTTTTTCTTTTGCTTCCTTCTCATCTTGTGCTTTAACTTTCAGTCTATACTGTTCGTCAAGTTCAAATAGGATTGATTGAAGTTGTTCTTCGTCTTCGTACTTTCTTTGTGCTTGGTCCTTCGCTTCTGCAAGTTCAAATTTGAATTGTTCTCTTGTTCTTTCATTTTCACTATCAATCCTTGCAAGTGCATTGTCAGTCTCAAGTTTGGTTAATTCATCTTGATATGATTGTTCTTGTGCTAATCTTTTTTCGTCCTCTTGTTTCTTTTTGTCAGCCGCCGCTTTACGTGCCGCTTCTCTTTTCTCACGTGCCGCTTTCGCTACCGCATTTCTCTTATCGGTTTCTTCTTTTTCAATTCGAGTTAAATCTCTTTGTAGTCTTTCATTAATAAGTTGGATGTAGTATACCTTTTCTTGTGCTGATAATTCTTCATCTTTATCAATCTCCATTCTCTTAGCCGCAGCGTCAAGTTTTGCTTTGGTCATCTTCTGTTCAGTCTCACTTAACTTATCACCTGTTAACTCAAACTCTCTTCTTAATCTATCTTGTTGTTTTACCGCCGCTTCCGCCGCAGCCTTGTCAGCAAGTTTCTGATTAAACTCATCAAGGTTTCCTGTTACGAATGCAAGTGCTTTGGATAAGAAGTTTAGTGCCGCAGTTAATGCTTCACCAATTAAATCAATTACAGGTTGAAGTACTTCTCCCAATACTTCGAATAGTGTTCCGAATCTTGCGACAGCATCTTGTAATGGTTTAAATGTTTTGAATGCTTTAATCACACCCGCAACTAATAAACCAAATAATACTACCAATGCACCAATACCTGTAGATGCAATTGCTTTGTCTAATGTTTTAAATGAAAAACCTAAGTTCTTTAAACCTAAGGATGCTGATTTGGTTGCAACCCTTAATGACTCGAACCCTCCCGCGATAAATCCGATAGGTCCAGGTATCTGTGAGAACGTTGTAAGAGTTCGTTGGGTAGATATAGTCAATTCTTCCTGAACGTCTCTTAAACGTCTTATTTCTTTAGCTGTGTTTTTGTATTCTGCAGTACCTTGTTTGTTCTCTAAACGAAGTGTTGCTAATTTATCTTCTAAACCACCAATACGAGATCCCATACTTTCGTATTCAACACCCGCATCTTTTACTGCTTCAGTATTCTCTTCAGTATCTGTCTTTGTTTGTTTTAATGTTTCGTCTAAATCTTCAAGGTCCTTGTTTGCTTCTTTAACAGCAGTGGATGTACCCATCATAGCAAGTTCGAGATTGTTAAGTTCGTCTGCAGATAATGAAGCACTTTGTTTAAGTAGTTCCAATAACTGTTCAGTTACTTTAACTTCTGATCCGTCAACTTTAATTTTAATTGCTACTTCCTTTGCCATTTTTCTATATATTCTTTTATGTATTTATCATCCGTAGAATCTTTTACATCTTGATAGTATTTTAATTGGGATTCTTTTGTTTGATATTTAAACCCATCAACAATTTCCCATTCAGGTAATTCATCCTTCAACCAAATATCTATCTTCACTCCATCTCGATGGATTCTACAACGTTTTGCACCCTTAGCGAACACACTAATCGAATCAAAACAGTTAACGTCTCCAATCGTCTCTAATCCATCCAACGAGGTAATTACGATATCAATGTCTTTTGGTGTTTCATTAGGTGAACTAACTAAACTCCCAACAAAGACTACATCGTCTTTACAACTCGATATTTTTTCCATTAACTCCTTCATTATGTACAAGGAGTTCCTGTGTCTGTTGCACTACCATCGATACCTATATCGTTAATAGTTACTGATCCTATCACAGCACATACAAAGTGAGTTCCTGTTCCCCAATACGCTGAGTACTGTTGAGGTGGTCCACCTTCACATGGTGTGTATGTTATACTTACGTCTTCACCTGAGAATGTCGGTGCTTCTAATCTCCAAAACGTACAATTGTTTGTAGGTGTTGGACTTGGACTTGGAGGTGGTGTTGGTGAAGGAACAAATGTAGGAGATGGTGACGGTGTAGGAGTAGGTGTGTCACACGGTCCAAGATTTGTTATTGTTATGTCAGCACCGACCGTTGGTGATGATACTGAACCTTCACAACCACAGAATGAAATTCCTTGAGTTGGTTGTATTTGATTAGCAACCATTTGTCCTGAATCACAATCTTCCCATTCTACTATTGCAACATTTTCAGTACTGTTGTTAGTAACTGTATATGATGTACATACACATGTAAATCTTTGGAGAGTTGCTGTTACACAGATTGGTGTTACTTGTTCTTCACCAATTATTCTAAATTCGAATTTATAGTCTCCAAAAGGAAAACTTGATACTCCAAAATCTGATGGTGATAAATTTGTTACTTCAATAGAACCCGCAGTTGTTGCCGTTGGTGAACCTGAGTTATGATCAACCATTCTCCATGGTTTAAAGTAGTCTTGATCAGGAGTCATCATATGAACTGATATAAACGCAGTACTACCACCATTGGTAAGTGCTCGTTTAGCACCATTAAGTGACCAAAACCACGTGTAACCAAGGTCAATAGTTCCTGCGGACAATCCTTGACTTAAAGACACACCAGTAATCGATCCAGTGACAGTATTGTTATTAATGTCATGGATGATCTCTTGATCATACTCAACCTTGTCATTGTTTGGGTAAACAAAGTTGTTGTTTGGTATTTGTGGTATAAACTTTTTGCTCATCTTACTTTAAAATATAATTATTCTTATTACATAATCTCAATTACTCGGGTGTCGGACTCGGAGTCGGACTTGGTACAGGTGGATTATTAGTACAACCTGGTACCGGTGTTGGTGTCACATCACTATCATCAAATGGTGGTTGATCACTTGGCCAACCAACTACATTACCATTAGAACATTGTTTACTACTTACAATCTCACCCGTAGTTAATATATAGAATATTACAAATGGATCGATGTTGACATAACTATTAGGTATGTGTGTAAGTGCGTACCATCCTTCTGTTTGAATAGTTGGTGATAATATAAAGTTACCAACGTCAATACAGTTAGATAATGTAGTCCATGAAGGATTACATGTTGAGGTGTCCGATAAGAATGGTGTGTTCATATGGATCCATGGTCCAACACTTTGTATTGCGTTTGCACATATATATTCACCATCACACCAAGAGACGTTAGTCATATATCCATCAGGAGTAGGTGGTGCCGTCGCTGTTGGTATCGGTACATCGGTCGCCGTTGGTTCAGGTGTAGGTGTAGGGAACGGAGTATTTGTTGGAAACGGTGTTTGAGTTGGTGTTCCAGTCGGACCTGTACCACTTGGTGTGGGTGTTGGTCCTATACATGGTGAAGTAATATTAGTTCCGTCAGAATCTAACACTACAAAATTACCAACAGTACTACCATTAAATAATACATAATCACCTGTTATGTAAATTCTTCCACTACTATCTAAATCTACATTTAAAGTAGTATAGATTGCATATGGACCTATACCTGAACCAATGTTACTTAAGAATGAGGTATCTATAGTTCCATCAGAATTTAATCTAATTAATCTATTAGTAGATGATCCATTGAATGATGTGAAATCACCCAACACAAGTATTTTACCATCACTCTGTATTTTAACTTTACGTACAGTTGCATTTGGTCCTGTACCTATGTTAGTCATAAATGAAGTATCTAATGAACCATCATTATTAGTTCTAACTAAGTTTGGTGCTGATGTACTGTTTGTATAATAAGTGTCAAAAGTACCACCGATGACAAATTTATTGTCAGTCTGTTCGTCTATGGTTCTAACAACACCAGCACCAAAGGTATAACTTATGAAACCATTACCTTGATTAAAAGAGGTTAGTAGGTCACCATCAGTATCTAATCTTACAATACCATTAACCGTAACACCTGAATAATTTTGGAAGTTTCCACCAACCAATAATTTTTGACCGTCTTCCACTATTAATGCATTTACACTGTTGAATTGAGTGAAATAAGATGTGAAGCTCGTGTCTTGAGTACCATTAGGAAAGAACTTAGCCATCGAATACCATGTAGATCCTGCAACCGTTTGAAAATCACCACCAACATAAATGTTGTTAACTGATGGTTCAATATCAAAACATCTTTGGTTACCATTTGTAATATCAAGTAAAACTCCACCCACAGTAGAACCACTTTGAGCCAAATCAATTATTCTTGTGGTTTGACTTGCTTGGATTATTAAGTCATTACCTGACCCACCCGATAAACCTGTATATCCTGATATTTGAGTCCAAATTGGATATGAAAGGAAATAATTAAAATTAGTATCTCTTGTACCCGTTGGGTATCCATTAATATTCCAAAGACTTTCAAAAGAGAAAGAACCTGGATATAAAGGATCGTTTGTATATTGTCCGTAGTCACCACCAATATATAGATCATTACTTGAATCAATCCATATACCATGAGTAGATTTAGTAAAACCACATTCAGCATTAAACTGTACTGGCGTTGCTGTAGGAGTTGGTGCAGGTGTTGCCGTCGGTCCTGTATTTGTTGGTGTAGGACTAATTGTTGGTGTTGGTGTAGGAGTACTTGATGGTGACGGTGTAGGTGTTGGAGTTGGTATATAGAACTCATTCGCATCGAACCTTAACTCAAATGCACAGTTTTCACTTCGTAATGAAACAACATATTCAAGTAATATTTGATTTGAATCCTCATATATTGCAGTAGGTGTAAGACTATATTCTTTTATACCATTGTCACCATTTTGGTTATCATTAGTAAATTCTCTAACTAACATACTATAATTAAATGATGTAGGTGCACCTGATTGATTTTTAAACAGTGAGATGTTGAGAATATCACCGTCACTTAGATAAGTAGCATAACCATCAGTTATATCTTCATGTCTATGGAATCTATCATTATTATTAACCTGAATCATAATCCTTGCACCACCTTGTACTGATGGGTCTTCCAACTCATCGAATGTTAAGATAAATGAACCTTCACCAAAATCTTCTTGACTTGCTGGTGTTGGAGAAGGTAGTGGTGTTGATGTAGGTGTTGCAGTTGGGATAGCAGTGTGTGTTGTACTACTACCATTAATAAATCCAAATGCAATTGATTTAGAATTAAAATCTGAAAGACTTGTATATACATTTAACCAACTATCTTTGTATACCTCACTTGGTGATACTTGACGATTTTGTGATGCAACGATAGGAAATGCATAACTATTTAAATCTCCGTTGTTACTACCACCTAATGAAATTGCATATTGGTATAATGGGTCATAGTCTCTACTAATACCACTCGACTCGTAACTATCTTTAGTTACCTCGTACCAATATTGTGGTACCAACGCTATTTGATTCCCACTCATTTGAGAAGGGTCATTAACACCTGTAACTACTGAAGAAGGTGAACCACCTAAGGAACTAATTAAGATACCAACAAAGTAATCATATCGTACACTTCTACCCCAATTAGTATCTGAAAAATCAGGGTCTATCATGTCCGTATTGAACTTATAAACTACAGATTGATTATCTCCATAGTAATATTTAAAATACCTCGTAGGATACTCTTGTAATGTGTTATTAAATTGTACTAACTCAACCTCAGTTAATTGAGGAGAAGTTAAGTCATAACCTGATATTTTATTATAAGTAAAATACTGTTCTTTTATTTTGATTAAATCCTTAGGTTGTATGTTTAGAATATCATCAAGATTTAATTGGAATTTACCTTTAATAAATCTTGTATTTTTTCCAAATAAATTGTTTACGTAATTTTCGTAATATCTATTGTACGCATCAAACTTAGTAAATGCTGAGAATGCTTCCACCCCGATATTCAATGCCGCTTCAGAACCAAATAGAACACTCGCTGTGTCATTAACTATTTTGTTTTGATCAGGATTACCAATTGGTGATGTATGTGATATAACGGGTATGTTTATACTACTTCCAATAAATGAATTGGTTGTACCATCTTCAGATATTTTTACTTCTATTGTGTTAACACCACCGAAACGTTCACTATAAAATTCATCATAAGAATCTACAAATGGTGATGCGTTATCTACGTAATAGAATAATTTAGGTTTACTTCTAAGACCTTCGTATGTCCAATCAACCTGACCATCATCACGATCGGAAGATGATTCAGAATAGTTGATACCAAGTGGTAAACTAATATCACCATTTGGAAGTGGTGTGTTAGGTACATCCCATCTTCTTAATACTTCAGGAGAGAATATTGTTTCAATCTTCTTAGAACGAGATTTAAACTCAGTTCTTGAATATACTTTTTTCTCACCATATCTTTTACTGTAGAGTCTTTGGAATTCTGCGTTACCACCATCCTCATCTTCAGCATCGTTTAATATAATTTCACTCTCAACAAAGTTTTGTGCTGGTTCTACTGTGAACCCTTTATCGTATGATAGTTTACCATTCCAATCTCTTACTTCCCCCGATCCAATGTAATATTGCATAGGTTCCATAATGATTTTATTTGGTGAATCAGGATCAGGTACAAATACTAAGTTAAATTTCTTAGCAAGTGATGATAAGATATCAATCTGTTTAATTGATGGATCAATAAGTTTATTTAAGTTCCAACTATCATTGTAAGTGTAGATTCTTTCTTCGTTAGGTTCTGTTGGTGTATAGTAAGGTTGACCTTCAACCGCATCTGCATTTGAACTAATAATAGTTGGTACAGGACCTGGTCCTAAAGTTATAGTATATGCTACTGTAAATGGTTGTATTGTAATTGTTCCCGCAGAAGTAGTAACTCTAATTGTTGAATCACAATAACATGGAACACCTGTACCTTTTTTACAAACGGTTAATGTTATGTTTTGACTACTACCAACTTGAAATATATCAACTTGAACAGTTACATCAGTAAGTGGTCTTGTTTCAAATGGTGGTTGTTTCTCTGCGAACAATACATTCTCAGAAGAGAAGTATCCGTAAGTGTATAGTTGTTTAAACCAAGGTGTTTCTTTAAATTCAGATGTTACTGTGTAACCATATGTAGCAAATATTTTTTGAACTAACCAATATATCGATAATGCTGGTTTTAATTGGTTAATAAATAATCCTTGAGTATATCCATTTAAATGGTTGTTTCTTGCTCCCGCACTAAACGCAGCACTTGTACTTGCCCAACCACCAACTAATGTTGATGTGTATAATCTTGTCTTGTCATAATCTACCTCGTTTGTATCTTCATCATATACATAACCATTGTGTACAACAGGGAAAAAGAATTTTGGAGGTTTATCGTCATCAAATATGTTAGAGTCCCATTGATCAATTGTGTTTGATAAACTTAAACTACTGTTCCATCCACCAAAGTTTCCTCCACCATTATCACCAGTAGATGTAAAATCCATATCAGACAATAGGTTGTTACCAATCTGTCCGAAGATCTCACCCATTTGAGAATAGAGTGTTACGTTGTATTCTACTTTACTCTCCTTTACTGCAACCTTGTTAAGTTTCAAATAACCCTTAAAATAGACTTGGTCATCAATTAAAACCTGACACTCGACCCTTTGTGTCGGATCAAAGAATAAAGTGTCTTGATCGACGTTATAAAAGGTTTCGAAGAATCTGTTGTTTTTCTTTGACGCAGGTAATGATAGTGGTACAGAATAATCTGAATTCTTTTTACCAATATCTTGTATCTCCGCAAAAGACTTGTTGATCTTAATTGGAGCAGACGTATATAAATCTAAAGTTGAATAAATAGGAACCTTAACGTCACCTGTTAAAGTTTCACTCCGACCTGTCTCTACTCTTAAAATTGTTTGCTGAGCCATACATTAGAATCCTTTGTTTGTGAAGTAAGAATTAGCGTATTTCACAGTAATTCTATACTTGTTTAGTTTTTTGTGTTTCTTGGTTATTGTCTCAACTTCTGTTGATATGACTTGGACAGGTGTTAGATCCATGTAGTAGTCATCCTGACATCCAATTGGTGAGATGAAAGATGGTTTAACTTCATAGACTTGTGGTGATAAGAATAGGTCTTGTAACCAATCTCCTTCTTCAACCGTTAAAAAGTCAGTATCTAATATTACTTCTCTATCAACATCCGCAGCAAATTGTTTGGTACTTCTACCCCATTTGTGATCAGGTGCTTGATAGTTAGGTGCGTAGTATCTACTTTCAAAGGTTTCTCTTGCAATCTTCTTAGTATCTTGTCTATATGTCTTAAACGTGAATGAATCAAACCCTCCTCTTGAGTTTAAGAAACTTAATCGTGTTGACTCAGGATAACAGCTACGTCGTATTGAGTTAGCTGAACCAGACGTATAGAAATACATCTTTTCAGATACAGGTGTGATTGGTCCATATAATTCTTTTTTACCACTCAATTCACTGTAACCCGCATATAGTTGAACAGTGTAGTAAGTTATGTTAGTAGTATTACTGAATATATCTTCAATCATTATTGTATTGATATCTCTTGTCCCCACAGGTATCTTACGCATTTCTAAGTTAGTTGTGTAGCCTGTTGGGTATTCATTGTATAAATCAAGATCATATCTATTAACTTCAAAGTCGTTGTTAGCAAAAAACTTAAACACTGCAAAGTCTGCTTCGATTACTTGTCTATCACCCGTTTGTCCCCACATGTATGAGAGAGAATGGTGATCGTTGACACCAATTGTTTGAATGCGTGGTGACTCCGTGAGAAATCGAGACGTTTCTGATTTTTCAGGTAATGATGGATAGTCTAATAAGAACTGTGACATTGGAGATAGTCTTCTCTCTGTGTCTAACGTACTAATAGTATATCCTGTACCGATAACTGATCCAACCTCTTGATCCTCGTTAGGATAGAAGTATTTCTCATTCATTTGGAAGTTACCACCTACCAATGTAAAGTTTTCACCTGTGTTGGTAAATTCACTTGGAGTGTATCCCGTAGAACCTGGACATGATGGTATATCAGTAAAGTGATCGAAATCATTTTGTGGTGCATCTTGTGCTGGTGTCCATTCTGTTACTACAGTAGTACCACTCACATAACGATATCCATATTTTAAATTGAATTCAACCGAATTAGGGTAGATATCGTTAATGTTAATTTCTTCATTGGTTAGTGCCCAATTCATTCCTTTGTACTTACCGTACATCTCCGCTTCTAAGAAGTTCTGTATGAACTCGTATGGTCTTACGTTAAATCTATACGCAAAATCCGTTCCATTAACGTTTTCAACTGAATAAGGAACTACTTCCATTCTACCTTCTTTAACACCATTGACGTAAATGTCAACTACCATTTCTAATGATTGTTCGTAGGTTGTACCTGTAAGATAAATCCCATATGTAGCACCACGTTGGTACGCCATGTCTACAGACCTTCTAATTTGTGTATTGGAGTTTAATCCATTTGCGTATAAGTTGGGATATCCAAATGCCATATTATAATCCTTCTATTGAGTCGATGATCTTTTCAAATTCTTCTTCAACACTATCAGAGATAAGGTCTAAAAGTTTTGGATCATCAAATAATTTATCTATTGCGTTGTCAAACCAATTTGATGGTCTGATTCCGAATTTCTTTATATTACGTTGGATAGCAAACGCCAATTGACGTTCAGTCATATCCCTTGGTTTTATATTACGTTCTCTAATCCAATCTAACAATGCAGAGATTGGAACACCTTTTGCTCCTCTACGTCTACCTGATTGTACGTATTGACCATAGTCTTCCATGGAGATACTAATAGAGTCCCTATTTGAAACAGCAGATATTGAGTTCTGAAGTTTTCCACTTGCAATCTTGTTTCCAAGTTTGGTTCCCTGTGGAGGGTTACCGTACTTGTACTTCTTTTCTGCGAGTGCTTCTTTCAAAGCGTCTACCACTAAAGGTGCTATTGCATCTAAATCCATTTGTTATTATGATATTACTGACCAAGCCGTTCCATTATTGAAGTATAACTCATTTGATGAGGACACTGCCAATTCTCCTAATACACCCGCTGGTAAAGGATCTTGTGGTGCTAACGTCATTGTATCTTGAATGTTAACTGAACCTGTCATGTTTATATTTGTACCATCAAGTCTTAACTCGTTGTTTGAGTCGATGTAAATCTCGTCAGTGAAACCAAAGTTAGAACCAACATATACAGTGTTACCTGCAAGTTTAGTTACAGCTGTATTAGGTCCTACAAAACCAAGATCTAAGGTTACCAAATCACTGTTAGTACCTATGTCAATATTCTGTGCTCTTGTAGAACTATACGTAATACCATTAATGGCAGCGTATACGTTGTGTTCAGCAACCGCTCCCGATCCTGACGCTATAACTTCAGACCATACACCATTCGCAGAAATTGCGTGATCAACTCCCCAATTAAATGATGGACTATCCCACAACTCAGTAACAAGACCATTGTATTGTTGTGATGAGTAAGATTGTAATCCCCAATTGGTTTGTGTCATTGGTGGGAATCCTGAGTAGTATCCTAACTGACCTTCAATGTCTAATATGTTAGCTTGTGTACCTACCGCTGGTTTACCTTGGATAAGGTTCATAGAACCACTAACGTTAAGAGATCCTGTAACGACAGCACCATTACTTAATAATGTTTCACCTGTAGTTTCAAATCTACCATTAACGTTTAGTTGACCACCACCATCAAATGTAGTATTACCACCTATAACGTTAATTGTGTTAGTTGCGGTGTTTAAACCTACACCACCACCTTCAACGTTAAGAGATCCTGTGACTTGAAGACCACTCTCAAATGATGATACACCAGTTCCTTTAAAGATACCATTAACTCTTAATTCACTATCAGGGACTGAAGATGGAATTGTTGTAATACCACCTAAACTATTATTAGAACCTAAAGATGTGTTTATACCTTGTCCTGCGGATACAAAGTTGACTGCGGTAACAGAACCTGTTACTATTACGTCACTCTGTGTAGTTGTTACACCTGTAACATTAAGAGTCCCTTGAATGTTTTCATTACCTGTTACAGTATGGTCACCCGTATGAGTCGTTGAACCCGATATGTTAACAGACCCTGTTATATCAATTTGTGGTGAGTCTAATTTTATAAAAGTAGTAGCGTCAATAGTAATCTGATCAGTAAATCCAAAATTAGAACCTACAAAGACCTCATTACCCGCAAGTTTAGTTATACCTGTACCAGGTCCTACATAACCAAGATCTAAGGTTGAAGTTGCACTACTATTTCCGATATCTACGTTCGTAGCTGTTACAGTTGCGTATGTAACACCAATACTGTTAGCATTTACGTTTATTTCACCAACTTGACCTGAACCTGATCCTATAACTTCAGCGTATACTCCATTTGGTCCGATCGCGAAATCAGCTCCCCAATTGAATGATGGACTATCCCAAAATTCAGCGACTAAACCGTTGTATTGTTGATTGGTTCTTTGTATACCAAAATTGGTTTGTGTTATAGCAGGAAATCCACTATAGAACGCAGTCATTTGATTGATATCTAATAAATGACGATCACCTCCAAAACCCGCATTAAATCTAAATCTTGGGAACTCATCATTGATGTTAACATTTTGAGAGGTTGCGTTTATTTCACCCGTTGCAGAGTTTAGGTTAATATTCTGAGAACCTGTTCCATTGGTGTTTAACCCAATATCACCATTAGTTGTAATCTGTATACTACCTGTACCTCCACCACCTGGTGAATTCTCAATTGTAAAGTTACCATTTGATTGGAAATATGCGTTGTCACCACCGAAGAATAATGTTGGTTGTGATGATCCACCAAAGTTATTTAAGAACATACCTATTGACCCACTTGTTCCTGTTTGTTCATTTACGACTAATACTTGGTTATTAATACCATCACCATTTAGTCCGAGGTTACCATTTATAGTTTGATTACCACTAAATGTGTTTCCACCGTTTAACAGTGCAAATGAACCTGACAGGTAACCTGTTGATTCCACCGCTTGTGGTACTCCATTAATATCTCCAACCCAAATATTATCTGTTGGTATGTTAGGTAAGTCATTTGATCTACCAGCACCTACAACAACAATTTGTCCGTTGTTAGCTACCGATCCAACGTTAGCAATCTTTTGAACAAGTCCTGATCCTGTAGGTCTTGTATTTGTTAATACTCCTGCACCATCTACATATAATGGATCATTAATTGACCAACCAGCTGCTTGAGTATTATATCCTTTAATGTCACCCACCATTATAGCATGACCTTGACCATTTACTGCTATAGAATCTTCTTTAATTAAACCAATTGCTGGCATCTTTGCGGGATCGTTGTAATCAGCTCTTTCAACTTGATACAATTCAGCACCTTGTACACCAACTACGTGTACCGCCATTCCTATTGTTAAAGGAACTGTATCTACGTTTTTAATGTTGAGTACTGTTTTAGTTGAGAAGTCCCATGTAAGGGTACCCGCACCGTCTGTAGTAAGTTGTTGGTATTGTTCACCACCTACAGGAATTCCACCACCGCCGGATGCATTTATTGTTACATCACCTGTTGATTGATCTATTGTTACGTTAGTTCCTGCAATGATAGATGTTACACCACCATTCGCTGCATATGATGCAGATACGGAGTTTACTGAATCTGATACAGGACCACTAATTCTTGAACCACTTAAATTACCTGTGGTATCTTGGAGGATGACTTGATCAGAACCTGAAATAAGACCTGATGGTAAATCAGCTGGATCTACAGTAACGGTGATTGGGAATGTTGTACCGTCTTGTTTTTCCATTGTGATTACATTACCCACAGCAGAACCTGTTATAAGGTATGAACCTGTTTGTGAATTTAGTAAGTCAACGTCATATTCTAAGAACTGAATTCTAAGATCTTCATTTTGTGCAGCTGCAAGAGTTTGATAACGACCATCAAGATCCGTAACTAAGTCAGGTTCACCTTCAGTTCTTCGAAGTACTAACTCACCAGGTTGTCCACCTGGTTCAACAATAGAACTTGAGTAGAATGTAACTCCACTTACGTAGATATCACTTGATGGTGGTACGTTTTCAACGTATGATGCTGTGACTGCGTATGATGCTGAAACAGCGTTGGTTGATGTACCCGTAATGTTAAATTCGGTTGTACTTACCTCAGCAGGTATGTTGTTACCCAATCCATCTTGTAGTGGTTGTGTTGTTGGTTGTACACCTTGTGTTGAGTCCTGTAATTTAATCAGACCGTCGTAGGTGTCCTTAATGTACTTGTTAGTTAGATTCCCCATCTCAATTTATAATTAGTGTTTTTATATTTTGTTCCAATCTTCACCCACTTCATTCCAAAGTTCAGCAAGTTCAGACCATGTTTTATTTGTGAACGGTTGTTCAGGTAGATCACATCTATTGTAATCAAATGGTTGTTCAATAACCAAGTTGAGTGTCCACCCTCCCAATATTGTTTCAAATCTTTCTAAGAATGGTGATACAGATGGACCCCATAATGGATCGTAATCCAGTGTGAATGCTCCTTGTTCTTTTGTGTAAGATCTATAATAGATTGTAAATAAATCCTTAGCGATCTCAAGAGTGTCACTCATCACGTCTCTTTGGTTAGAATTGTCGTCCTCTACTCTATCACATATAACTATTGAAAGATTATATTGTATAATATTTTGTTGTAATGACACATCACCCGGTATTGCATATACTCGAGTGTATTTAGGTTCTACCTTTGTTTCAATATCCATCGTTAGTTGGTCCAATGAACCAAACCCGAAAGAGTTGACTTGTGGGTGATAATAACACATCCCACTTAAATCTTGAATTAATTGTTTATAGTTTACCATTTGATTGTATCTACTTTGAAATATAATTTTTTATTTATCGTATCGCTAAATGCTCATCCCACCATTTGTACGTGCTTGTTTTTCACGTTTTATGATTTCTTTTTCTTTTTCCAAAATGAAAGTGAGTTGATTAAGCGCAGATACCAAGGATCCCTCTGTGACTTGATTATGTTTCGTAATATCGTCGTCTGCGATTCTATTAAGGATCGCGAACCATCCGAACTGTTGCTCGAAACTAACATTGGTAGTATTCTCCGATTCGTCCATACCATCCTCACCATCGTCCACCAACTCATCGTCGAAAATATTCGGGTAGGATCCTGTAACTTCTTTGCGAACCGTGTAAAAAAAAACTGAGCTCCCATTGTTATCTTGGAGTCCAACTTCTTTTTAAAGAGTTCTGATCGTTCGTACATAGAGTCCTGATCGTACTTCTCAATGTCGAAGTCATGATGACTCCGTTCTTTTACAATAGGTCTATAATAAATTGCTGATAGTATGTGTAAGTAATCTACCATCTCCGAAGGTTTCTTTGAGGAGAGTGTTTCTAAATCTGCAAACTCACCGAATGACATCTTCTTCCAACTTGATAAGAATCCATACTCAATACCATCCATTTCAAATCTATCAATAAATTGTTCATTGTCCTTTGGTACCAATGTTAATAAGTAAGAGGATATGAAATTAATCTTTTGATAGTTTGCATCGAGTAGACTCTTCACAGGACAACCTGTTACTTCGTGTATCACTCTTGCATTACCATACTCTTCATCAAGTAGTTCTCTGAGTTTGTAAATCTTCACATAGTTTTCTATGTTAAGAAATTCGGGAAGTACATATTCTTTCCCTTCGATTTCAAATGTTAAATTTTTCATTATCTTATAATTCCAATTGCATAGTTTCCTGATGCCTTTACGTTATTCTTTATTTGGTATATCATTCTCATCATGACTGCATCAGAGATATCGGGAGACCTACCCAATATCTTTTTGATTTCATCTTTTGATGTTATCTGTAGTTTTGTATCACTATCAAGTTTCTTATACTTTACTGATAATAATTCTTGTGTTAGTGTATCTAACATTTCAGGGTTAAGTACATTGATTGATATCTCCCCCGATTTGAACATATCACTTAACTTAATATAACATTGTGTCTTTAAGTTTACGAAATTTTGATTGTGTAGTGCCTTAGCATTGTTCATAAAGTTTTTACCCCTTACTTGATCTGCAACACCACCACCAACTCCATCACTATCTATAATGATATTGCCAGGATGTATACCGTACACTCTAATCAATTCTTTTATCTCGTTTGATACTTGTACTGTATCTAACTTTTTAAACTCCTTAATATCGATTATAGTAAGTCCAACCCAAATACATATAATAGTTGAATCTGATCCAAAACGTGCAACATCGACAGACATATACTTTGTATCATTATCATTTGGTTCGTGTCTAAAGACTGATGAGGTTATTGATTCATAATCAAATACGTTATCTTCTCCCTCATTAAAGTTCCAAGAACCTTGTAGTAATCTTTTTTGTTGGATTGTTGGTAAGGTCCTAAGGTTATCAATATAGTCTTGTGATACGTGTGGGTTATCTGTAATCAATGATTGAACAAATACCTTACCTTTCTCCAATGTCTCCTTAATCCACGGATCATAGAAATCAGACTTAAGGAAATTTGCACCAGGGTTACACGTTAGAAGTACTTTAGGTTTTAGATTGAATTCAGTTAGTTTAAATCTAATACGTGATTTAACTACTGAGTATGCAACTCTTGTTAACTGTTGTGATTCATCTAAGAACGCACCTGTAATCTCGAGTGACCCTAATTTATCGTATTGAGGATCTGAAGGAACGAAGTCTAAATCTTTTAGTATAATCTCAGAACCATTATAGAAAGTAATAACATTATTCTGTTGGTTATATGTGTAGTGTTCCCCCGATTTTAGTCCCATCATTGATAAGACCTCTAACAACGTTTTAAGAGTAGTTAACTTTAAAGTTTGTAAAACTGTTCTACCAATTAACCATCGTGTCTTAGGATATTGGATACAGTTTGTTGCAACCCATAAAGAACCTAACCAAGTCTTACCACCTGCTACACCACCACCAAAACATATGTCAGTTGTTTGAGTGTCCATGAGATACTCCCAACATCTTGTTTGAGTTTTGGATAACTTAATGTTAATCCCTTCAGGTTTAGTTTCTTTCTTCTTTTTGGTCATTCAGTTTTTGTTGTAATTTTTGAATTAGTTTTTTAACGTCTTCTTTTAAACTTCTACCTTTTAATTCAATAATTTTCTTAATGATATCTTTTTTGTCCATAGTCTACCCCATTTACGAAATTTTACTGGCACTTAATTTAAATTTTTTTAGTCCTTGTCTAAAATGATATTTAACGATATAGGGTCACCACCTGAAGTCAAATCAACTTTGGTTGGACTCTCTATACCATACAACTTATTTAGATCACTTAGAACCTCTCTTTCAATTCTTCTGTTCCCTGAGTCTCTTGCACGGATTAGTAAATCTTGGTACCTTGTTATTTGTGTTTCCAAGATTTCTTCTTGTTCATCTTTAAATCTGTTCTTCAGAGTTTCCTTAACCTGTTTGTAGATGACCTCAGCTTGTCTCTGAGTAATCTTCATCTCCTTACTAAAGGTTTCCTTAAACTCTGTGTAAGATAGTCTTCTATAAACAATGTATTCAAATGCTGTCTGAAATCTTTCAGCTGCTTGAATCTCATTTGTTTTTCTACCTCTTTTAGTTTTGTTCTCCATATACTAATATATAATTTTTAGTTATAACACAATACCAAACCCTAATCTAACATTGTTTTGGAACATTCTTTTTATTCTTGATATCTTACATGCGGTACAATGTCCAAGTTCCATTTCTCTACCTGTAACGAGTTTAAATATACCACTTGTGTATTTGAAGTTATCTTCATCTTTTAGTAGTTTATATTCATTAATCATTCCCCACGCTTTCTGAATATCCTCAGGAGTGACGATATGTTCCTCTACAGGTGTTTCCAATTCTTTTATGGTTGGTTGTTTCTTACAGGTTTTACATTCACCCTCAGTCTTTTTTTTACTTCTTGTCTTTGCCATCATTTAATTGATTTTGTACGTTTATTCTTATTTCATATTTTATCTCCCGAATATACCTTCCTACTGATGCTAATGGTATTTGTGTTTCCTTTGATACTTTCTTTAGTGATCCTAAGGTTAGATATAATTCCATTAATCTTTTTGAGAACCATGTTAATTCTGTGTAGTGTTCTTCCACCGCTTTTAGAACTTCCTCGTAGGTCTCTTTCTCCTCGGTATCATCGTGTATATAATTTACGAAACTCGGGTGTAATTGTACATATGTCTTTTGTTCCTTACGAATCTTGTAGTAGAACCTTGAGGTCTTACTATTCCAATTAAGTTTCATAACTGCAATAATGTAATACTTAATACTATTGTCGTCGTAATTGCGTAAGATAAGTTCCTTCTTCTCGTAAATTTGAAGTAGACACTCTTGTAACAACTCGTCAGAAAGTTGATGACCTCTCGTTATCTTGGAAGAGATGGTCCTTAACTCATCGTAGTTCTTAGTTATGTAGTCATTTATTTTTTTGTTCATCCAATAT
>Ga0233412_10000698_pt1 | contig 18857 bp, 17 predicted proteins | sample Na_anoxic_4_MG_FD_180667 | JGI IMG/M metagenome (GOLD analysis project Ga0233412, IMG submission 180667) | Seawater microbial communities from Saanich Inlet, British Columbia, Canada - Na_anoxic_4_MG | ecosystem: Environmental > Aquatic > Marine > Inlet | place: Canada: British Columbia...
CATTATTACTCCGGCAATTAAATACCTCAATATTGTCATTCCGGCGAAAGCCGGAATCCAGGAGGGTACTGGATGCCGGATCAAGTCCGGCATGACGGAGTTAGACTATTTAGTTGCCAGGTTAATAGTTAGGCAAAATGATTATTTTCGCCAGTACGCAGGCATGAGAAAGACGATTACCGTATAGATTTCCAAGCGGCCAAGCAGCATACAAAAGATAAGAACCCATTTTCCGACAAAAGGAATGGTAATGTAACTCTTTACCGGCCCCACAACCCCCAGACCAGGGCCTATATTGCCAATGGAAGCCGCAACAGAGGTCAGTGCTGATACCATATCAAGACCCAGGGCCGCCATAATCAATGTGGCTATAATGAAGAGACTGAGATATAAAATGAAAAACCCCCAAATGCTGCTCAGAATGTCCTGGGAAACGGGTCTGCCGTCTAATTTAACAGTGGTAACGGCATGGGGATGGATGATCTGAAAGATTTGCTGGTAGCTGTGCTTTATGATTAACATAATACGCATGATCTTCATGCCACCCCCTGTTGAGCCTGCCATTGCGCCAAGAAACATGCAGACCAGTAAAATCAGTCGGGATAAGGCTGGCCATTTATCGAAGTCTGCCGTGATGAAGCCTGTAGTAGTAATGATAGAGCTTACCTGGAATGCACCATGGCGAAAGGCATTGCCAGGGGAGTTATATACTGGTCCGTAAATGTTAAGCGTAACAATAAGCGTAAACAGCCCCACCAGGATTAAAAATACTCGACACTCCGAGTCTTTGCTAAATATTTTGAGATCTCCCTTGATCAATTTGTAATGAAGTGAAAAGTTGATTCCGGCAAGAAGCATAAAAATTATTATAACAATTTGAAAATACAGGGTGTTAAAATGGGCAATGCTCGCATTCTTTGTTGAAAAACCTCCTGTTGGCATAGTGCAAAAGCTATGACAAACGGCATCAAAGAAAGACATGCCACCTGCAAAGAGCAAGACGATTTCGAACCCTGTGATCAGAATATAAATTTTCCAAAGAGTTTTGGCTGTCTCAGATATCCTTGGCTTTAATTTGTCTACCACAGGGCTGGGGATTTCTGCCTTGTAAATCTGCATACCTCCAATCCCCAGAAAAGGCAGTATGGCAATGGATAGTACGATAATTCCCATGCCACCAAACCACTGGGTCTGGCTTCTCCACAGGAGAATCCCTCTTGGAAGGTTTTCAATATATGATAGTATACTGGAACCGGTGGTTGTAAACCCTGATATTGATTCGAAACAGGCGTTGGTGAAATCGGGGATCGAGCCCGAAAACAAGTAAGGGAGTGTCCCAAACAATCCGGCCATTAGCCAGCCAAGTGTCACAATGGCTACACCATCACGATGGCTCAGGAGATCTTTTTTCTGACTCTTGGTAGAAACAAGGAATATGAGACCAACAAAAGAGGTAATGAACATAGAAAGGAACAAGGCCCAGGCGCTTCCATCCCTGTAAATGATAGACACCAGTAGTGGCGCTCCCATTGAGATTCCTAAAAAAAAGATCAATATTGCGACAAATCGCGTGATAATAAAAAAATGCATTAGAAGTATTCCAGTTTAGCCGAAAGCAGCTTTTCCAGTTTGGGAATGACCTGTTGAAGGGCAAAGAGAATGAGTCGATCTTTTGGTTTGATGACACTGTCACCATTTGGAATGATAATCCGTTCTCCACGAACAATAGCTCCTACCATAGCCCTTTTTGGGAAATCAATCTTGGAAAGAGGGACATTTACAATATCGGATGTTTCCAGCGCTTCAGCCTCTATGGCCTCAGCGTGTTCGCCTTTTAGAGGGGTAACGGATATGATTTTGCCGCGCCTGATAAACTGGAGGATGGCCCGGACCGCTGACAGTCTCAGGCTTACGACAGTGTCAATCCCTATGTGTGAAACAAGCGGAATATAGCTTAGTTTGCTGACACGTGTGATAGTTCTTTTTACACCAAGTCCTTTTGCAAGGAGCGAGATAAGGACATTGCTTTCTTGATCTCCTGTTATGGCAACCATAAAATCAAAATCTTCAATGTTTTCTTCCCGGAGCAGATCTCTGCCTGTTCCGTCACCGTTGATAACGAGCACCCTTTCGAGCTTTTCAGCTAAATCGGCACATCTTTCACTGTCTTTTTCAATAATCTTGACGTTTACTTTACTTTGATCCAGGGCAGTAGCCAATGCCATACCTGTCCTTCCTGCACCAACTATCATAACTCTTTTTAGGCCTCTTTCCTCGATACCGAAGAGTTGAAATACGCTATTCAGGTCATTATTCCTCACAACTACGTAGACTAAGTCGTCAACCTGTATCGTATCTTTGCCGTGAGGTATTATTACCTGTTCCTCCCTGATAATCGGGCCTATGAGAAGCTTATCTTCCAGCCCTTTTAATGAGAGCAAGGATCGACCGGTTAAAGGGGAATCTTCTGTTACAGTAATTCCTATAAGTTTTACCTGCCCTCCGATAAAGTCAATAACCTCAGAGGCACCCTGAACTTCCATCAGTCTCAGGATGGTTTCAGCCATAATTGCCTGAGGGTTGATTAATTGATCTATACCCAGGAGATCCTGACCGAAGAGATTCTTTTCCTCTAAGTACTCTTCATTCTTGATACGGGCAACTTTGACCATATATTGATTAATATTTTTAGCGAGAAGGCAGGAGATGAGATTTATTTCATCGCTGTCTGTGGCAGCTACCAACATGTCTGCTTCTTCGATTCCTGAATCTCTAAGCAACCTTGGACTGGTCCCTGAACCCAAGATTGCCTGTACATCAAGGGCTTCGGTTATCTGCTTTATCTTCTCGGAGTCCTTATCAATAAGGACAACATCCTGGTTTTCCCCAGAAAGTTTTTGTGCGATGTGGAAACCCACCTTGCCTGCTCCAACAATAGTGATTTTCATATCTCTTTCCTCCGCAGGGAATTTCCCGGAATGCGCAAATTTCGATTTAAGGTGTAACCATCAAAGTCAAAACACGATTAATAATTAAATATTCAGTAGTCAATAGTCAATCGGTAATTATGAAGTAACAGCTCACTAACCAGTATAATTGAAGTGGTCACCCTCACTCTGACGTTTCCATGTGCGGGCTTTTAGTTACGGATGGACAATAATAAATTTCAATGATATTAAGACTTGTCTTGATCGATTCGGTAAAAACATGTATATTTATTAGATTCTTGTACAACCATTATTATTCTTGAGGTGATGAAATTCTAAATAAACCTGGATAATGTTTTTTAAAAGGAGTGTTCCATACGTAAATGATCAGAACAATAGCGCAAAATTTTGAAGGCAAGATCCTTAAACAATACATTGATAGATTTGCACAGGCAAGAGTTCTTGTGATTGGTGATATTATTATGGATGAGTTTGTCTGGGGTGATGTCTCCCGTATTTCTCCTGAGGCCCCGGTTCCTGTTGTGGAAGTTAAACAAGAGACAAAAATGCTTGGCGGTGCTGCAAATGTGATCCACAATATTGCAATGCTCGGGGCAAAGCCCATCCTTTGCGGTGTAGTTGGGGAGGATTCTATTGGTCAAGAAATCCTGAATAAAATGGATCAGATGGATTGTGTAAATGATGGTATCATAATGGAACAGGGTAGACCTACCAGCGTAAAAACAAGGGTTGTGGCACACAGTCAGCAGATCGTCCGTTTTGATCGGGAAACCCAAAAAGATATTGATACCGAGACCATTGAAAGACTCATTAGCTTTATTGCAGAAAACCTTAACAATGTAGAAGCCATAGTGGTTGCCGATTATGGTAAAGGTGTTATTTCCGCCCGCCTGATGAAAGGTTTAAGGGATCTGGTCAAGTCCGAAACAAACGGATCGGTTATCATTGCCGTTGATCCCAAAACAGGCAAATTCAAGTATTATAAGGGAGTGGACGTGATTACTCCCAATCATCTTGAGGCAGGGGTTTTTTGCCGTTTCAAGATTGTCGATGAAGAAAGTCTGCTGCAGGCAGGGAAAAAGATGCTTGATGAGCTAAACTGTCGTTCCGTGCTGATCACTCAAGGAAAAGATGGGATGACGCTCTTTGAGAATGGAGGAGAGATAACCCATATTCCAACCTTCGCAAAAAAGGTCTTTGATGTAACAGGGGCTGGTGATACGGTTATTGGCACGTTCTCTTTGGGGTTGGCTTCCGGTCTGGACTTAAAGACTGCTGCGGTTTTGTCAAATTTTGCCGCCGGTATTGTGGTTGGCGAGGTAGGAACGTCTACTGTAAGAGCAGAGGACTTAAGAAATGTCATAGGGGATTGAGGAGAGAAGCGACGGCTATGAGCCATCCACACAAGCCGGATTATGTAAAGCATATTGCAAGCCTGTTTTCGCCTGAAATAGAATTAGTTGATCGGCTTATCGGTCACTTATCAGATATATATGGACCTGTTGACTGGGCAACCCCCCAACTTTTATTTGACCGCACAAAATACTATGCCAGGGAGATGGGCTGGCCCTTATACCGGCGTTTCGTCTCTTTTACGGAATTAGTGCCCCCTGATTTTCTTGTTGAGATAAAGCTGAAAACCAATGAGATTGAACAGCAATATCTCTGTGATGGAAACAGAAAAATCAACATTGACCCAGGTTATATATCCCCTGAAAGATTGATTTTGACTACTGGAAAAAATTATATACATCGTATCTATTTGACAAAAGGGATTTATGCAGATCTCACGCTCATTTTTCAAAGAGGAAGCTTTGTTCCGCTCAAGTGGACCTATCCGGATTACGCAGATTCGATAATAATTGGATTATTTAATGAGGTGAGAAAAAGATATATGAAACAGCTAAGGGAGATGTAACTGGATGACAAGGAGGCTGTATTTTAATATGAAGAGCGGAAAACGATCAATCGAGAATCGTGAACCTTAGTAATTTAAGGGAGATTAAATGCTTTGATTAAGAGCATGACGGCATACGGCAGGAGTGAATACAAACTGGGAGACATCTTTTTTACTGCAGAGATCAAGTCGGTAAATAACCGATACAGGGATATTATTCTCAGGATCCCTAACAGTTTCAAAGTCCTTGAGGATGAGCTCAAAGCCATTGTTGCCTCAAGGATTAGAAGGGGTCGGATAGATGTATCAATTCAAATGGAAGACAGTAGTGATACGACCTTTTACAACCTTGAACTCAATGGCCCCTTGGTAGAATCTTATTTCAGGGTTTTCAAACAACTTGGTGAGCGATTTGGGCTTGATCAAAAAATCAGGCTTGAGTCTCTTTGTCAAATGAAAGACGTGATCCTCATGAAGCCTGAGGAAGTGGACGTAGAGAAATTAAGGCCTGGTTTCCATGAGGCTCTGATACAGGCTCTTGATTCCTTTGACCTGATGAGAGTAAAAGAGGGGGAGACGCTTGAAGATGATTTTGAAAAAAGACTTAAACTGTTGGAAGGATATGTCAGCGAAGTAGAAAAAAGAGTCCCTGATTTTGTTGAGAAATACCATAAAAAACTTAAGAAAAACGTTAATCGTATGTTAAAAGATATCACAGTGGACGAAGTTCGGCTCGCCCAGGAAGTTGCCTTTTTTGCTGAAAAATCTGATATTACAGAGGAGATTGTACGTATCAGGAGCCATTTGGGGCAATTTCGCGAGTATCTATCCGTGGACGAGGCCTTAGGAAGAAAGCTGGATTTCTTGACTCAGGAGATCAATAGAGAAGTAAATACACTTGCATCAAAGGCCTCTGATTCGTTTATTGTCAGGACTGCCGTTGAAATGAAGGCGGAACAGGAAAAGATGCGGGAACAGATTCAGAATGTAGAATAAAGGGAGATGTTTTCATGGGTTCCAAGCTTTTTAGTATTGGTTTTGGGAATTCTGTTGTTTCCAGACGGGTTATCGCAATTATCTCTCCAAGCGCAGCTCCTATTAAGCGCATGAGGGATGAGGCCAAGGAAGAAAAGAGGCTGATTGATGCTACCCAGGGCAGGCGGACAAGATCAGTGATTGTCACGGACAGCAATCATGTGATCCTATCGGCTATTCAGTGTGAAACAATTGCGCAAAGATTCAGCCCTGAAGTAATTATAAACAAGGAAGAACTCGAAGAATAACGATGTCAGGCCAACTTTTCGTGATTTCCGGGCCCTCAGGGGCAGGTAAGTCCACGATCGTCAATGCCTTGAGAGAGAGGATTGAGGGTTTAGTATATTCTATATCCCATACAAGCCGCAATCCGAGAGGTACTGAAAAAGACGGTATTGAATATCATTTTATAAATACGAAGACCTTCCGTAAAATGATAGAGAAAGGGGCCTTTGTTGAGTGGGCCAGGGTCTATCATGACTATTATGGAACATCCTTCTCAGGCATAGATAAACAAATAGGGACAGGTCTTGATATTCTGCTGGATTTGGATGTTCAGGGGGCAAAAAACATAAAAAAACATTTTAATGACAGTGTCCTTATCTACGTGCTGCCTCCGTCTTTAGAGATTCTTGAGAAAAGACTGAAGATGCGGGGCACGGATGATGAGAACACCGTAAATACGAGAATGAAACAGGCTTCAGATGGAATCAGAAATTGCGTGTGGCATGATTATATAATAATCAATAATGATTTAGAAAAGGCTATAGGAGAGACTCAAACCATTTTTATTTCAGAACGATGTCGAACTTCCCGAAGAATGCCGAGTGTAAAAAAATATTTTGAAACTCTATTTTCTTAGATAATGGTCTCGAAGCATAAACTGAAATCAGAAAACCTTCATTTAATTCCTGGTTTTCACGGAGTATCGGATAACTTGGTTCAGGGAAAGATCAAGATAGAGGAACTCTGGATAGCAGAAGGAAAAAAAACAGGCCGAATAAGGGAAATACTTCGAATTGCAAGTGAGCGAAATATCCCGGTCCGTTATGAAAAAGCCACATACTTATCCACCCTTTTTCCGGACATAGCACATCAGGGTATTGTGGCGCTCGCAGAAAAATTTGCCTACTCTGATTTAAATCATATTATCAATAGCTCTTTACAAAAACAGGGACAGGCCCTCTTGATTGTTGCAGACCATATTACTGATGAAGGGAATCTTGGTGCCTTGATCAGGACGGCGGTGTTTTTCCGATCACATGGTTTGATCATTCCAAAGGACCGATCGGCGAAGGTGACTTCTAAGGTGATTAAGCGTTCCTCCGGGACCTGTATGTATTTTCCTGTCGCCAGGGTTGTGAATATAGGAAGGTGTTTGGATCTCCTTGAAAAAAAGGGGTTTTGGATCGTTGGCACATCCGGTGACAGCCCTGAATCTATTTATAATTTTGACTGGGACAGGGATTTGGCACTTGTGCTGGGTAATGAGCAAAGGGGATTAAGTCGATCTGCGCAGCAACGCTGTCACCAGATGGTCAATATCCCCTCATCTGGGCACGTAGGGTCGCTCAATGTTTCAGTGGCGTGCGGTGTTATTCTTTCAGAGATTGTGCGACAGAGGAATGAAGGGTCAGGAGATTAGAAGATGTTCAGGCGGTCCGTAGTCTACATTGTTTTCCTGTTTATCCCGTTGTTATCCATTGAATGCAGTTTATCTGCGGGGGTGCAAGTGAAACTGAACGAGAAGGATACTGCCGGCACCATAGATATTGTTGTTGGAGATACTTTGGAAATTATGCTGAAAGGGAACCCGACAACTGGATACATATGGGAAGCGGCTTCTGTTGACACATCTGTCCTTAGCGAGGTTCGTGAACCGGAGTTCAGGCCTGAAAGTGATGCCCGGGGTTCGGGCGGGAAAATAGTTATGAATTTTAGGGCCATTTCAGTTGGCAGGACATTATTAAAACTGATTTACCATCGGCCGTTTGAGAAGAATAAACCGCCGATTAAAGTTTTTTCTGTAGATGTTATAGTTAGCACCCATCCATAAATGGCTGTTTTCTCTCTGAGCCGTAGGATTTACCCTCCGGCCTGTAAGCTCTATCATCAGCTTCCAGATGATCTCACTCAATATTTATTTGTCAAAATATTGACGATCTTAACCAGGCCACCTCCAATTCCTCCCATCCCTGCCTGTTCATTGCCCGGACCATTTCCACAATGCTGCCGTTATAAACTGCTTAATTTGAAAATACAGACAATAGTCTCCTAACCGTAGGCTACGAGCCGGAAGCCGGGGAAGGCCGAAATAAATACGAATGACAAAAACCTGGAATTTAAGACACGTAAAGATTTTGTAAATAGGGCGAGAAAGCCCATATCATTGGCATACTAATTGCAAATAATGCCTGAATAAGGATCCATCGTAAACATCTCTTCCGGACAAACCGGAAAAGTAAAAGATATTCGAAAGTATATTAATGTATTACAGGTGAGGTGAAAAATGAAAAGATATTCGAAAACAGTATTTGTTTTAGCTGCCCTCTATTTCTCGCTTTTTGTCCTTATATCGGTATCCTTTGGGCAATCTGATCAACAGGCGAAGATCTTGAAATTCAAATCAGGGGATACCCTTGAAGAGATAAGATCAAAAATAAAATATAACGGCTATAACTTTAAGGTGGCTCGCAACTGGGTCTTTGATATGTCACCTGAGAGGAAAGAAGAGTTTTTAAATCGGCGGGCTCCCGTTTTCCAAAAAATGACCGGTTTCCGGGATGAAATCGGCCCACTTGCCAAGCATCTTAGCAGGCAACTTCCTTCTTCCTTTGACTGGAGAAATCATAATGGACACTCTTATATCGGCCCTGTCAGGGATCAGGGTAATTGTGGTTCCTGTTATGCCTTTGCTGCATGTGCCGCGGCAGAAGGAGCATATAACTATATGAATGGTTTATATGATGCATCCTGTGCTGATTTTTCAGAAGCCGATATCGCTTTTTGTCTATCAAACTACTATCCGGGTTTTGATGGTTGTGATGGAGCAAATTATGACTATGAGGAACTGACGGCCTTAATCGAATATGGGGTCTGTAATGAGGCCGTTTATCCGTACCAGGATCATGAACAATTATGTGGTGTTTCAAGGGCTCTCCAGACCGTGACTTTTGAATCCTGGCATCGGGTTCCCTGCGGAGATACCGATGCCATAAAGACTGCAATAATGACCTATGGTGTTGTTGATGCAGCCGTGATGGTTACAGGTGCATTTATGGCATACAGTAGCGGAGTTTATGAAGACGCAAATACCTCCTGTAACTCCAATCCATGTTATTATACACCAACCAACCATGCTATTGCCCTGGTTGGTTGGGATGATAATCCTCCTGAAGGAGGAGGGGGTTGCTGGATACTAAGAAATAGCTGGGGTACGAGCTGGGGGGGAAATGGTTATATGCGGATAAGGTATGGTTCAGCACGGACTGACTGTGAGGTGTGTTACATTATAGCAAAACCATCGCCCACACCCACACCTGCACCTGTTAGTAGACAACTGCGTGTAATTTCTCCCAGAAATGACTTTAAAGCAACGAGGGGTGAAAATACTTTTGTCTCTGTATCTCTTTCAGAGGCGGGTATTCCAATAACCAATGCTACAGTAGCTGTATGGTCCAGCGATAATGCAGGCAGGCCCTTAACACTATTGGACAATGGGGAATCTCCGGACACAACCGCAGACGATGGTATTTATAGCGGCAACTGGATACCTGTCATATCAGGGAATGTTACATTGAAAATAAACGCTTCAGGTTTTGGCGGCACACTTACCGGGACTGTAAGTGGGTTTGTTTTCAACCCCGGCATGTGAAATCAGTTAGGAAGATAACCTTTTCAAGTCAGTAAAAAGAACCTGAAAGGGGAAAACTTTTGATAGCTCCTGCTGAAATCAGAGTTCTTATCAGGGTAGATAACGGCAACCCCACAACATTTGAATATGAACCTGATATGGTTTCGACTATAAAGGAGCCGATTCCCTGGATTGCATAGCTGCCTGCCTTACCAAAGGGTTCACCCGTGCAGATGTAATCTCTTATCTCCTGTTCGGAGAGGTCTTTTATCTGAACATACGTCGTGACTGCCTCTGAACCGGCCACATCCCCTGAAGGGTTTAGGATACAAAACCCGGTGATGACTCTGTGTTCTTTCCCGCTGAGAAGGTTGAGCATGTGCTTTGCATGTTCTTTTCCCTGCGGTTTACCGAGTATTTTCTTTTCAATAACCACTATAGTATCAGCACCGAGAACCCAGGCCTTTCCGGTTTTGGAGCGAACCTGGCCGGCCTTTCTTTCAGCGAGAAGAAGAGATGTTTCTAAAGGGTCACCGTTAGTATCTTTCTCAATTACATGGCTTTTTATTGAACGGAAGGGCAGGCCGATCTGGTTCAGCAGTCTTTTTCTGCGGGGAGAGGCGGAAGCCAGGATTAGAGGATGTTGTTTGCTGATGACAGGGCAAGCCATGGTTTTAATGGGTGTCAAAAAGGGTTTTGGCATTTTCAGATGTTTGCTCAGCTACTTCTTCAAACTCAATATTTCTGAGACGGGCAATCTCTTGTGCTGTATAGTTTACAAAGAGAGGCTCGTTCCGGTTTCCTCTTTTAGGTACCGGGGCCAGGAAAGGGGCGTCTGTTTCAACGAGCAAATACTCAAGCGGGATGCTTGATGCAACCTCTTTGGTCTGCAAAGCTTTTTTATATGTCACGGTTCCGGGAATTGAAATATAATATCCCAATTCTACAAAGGCCATTGCAAGATCGATATCCCCGGAAAAACAGTGTATGACTCCTTTTCTTTCACCTTTTCCCATTTTTTTAAGAATTGTAAGGACGTCATTATGGGCCTCGCGATCGTGAATAATGACTGGCATGTCTATATCATTTGCCATCTCGATCTGGCGAAGGAATATCTTTAGTTGGTCATCTCTTGGAGAATAGCGGCGAAAAAAATCAAGCCCTATTTCTCCCCATGCTACAACCTCCGGTTCCATTGATATCTCGCTCAATTTATTCAAACACTGTGAATTACATCCTTGGGCGTTGTGCGGATGGTAACCGACTGCTGCATAAATTGATTCGTGTTTTCTGGCCAGTTCCAATGAATAAAGTGAACTGTCAAGATCAGTTCCAACAGTGATTATTCGGGTAACTCCATCTTTAACTGCCCGCTCAATGACCTTTTCCCGGTCTTTATCAAAATCCTGCATATCCAGATGAGCGTGAGTGTCTATTAACATGATACCTCCATCATGTATTTCTTAAATCATTCATTCTGATTAATCAATTGATTAAGTTCAAAAGAATTGGCATGCGGTTTTAATTCACCTAACTCCTTGATATATAAATATATTCAAAATGAAATAAAACTTGTTCCAAAGATTCTATATGGATTTTTGTAATTACCTGATGTATAGTGAATCCATGATTTCTTGAATCCTTGGATCCTCTTCTCCAAATAAACCGGAGAAGAACCATATTGCATAACCTTTTTTTCAACAGGCTCGATTTCCCTGCTGCCGAGAGAATCGGGTGTCTTGTGCAAGGGAAAGGACCAACAGGCATCGAGCGCGTTATTGCTTTTGACTTTTCGATATGAATTAGAAGGTAACCTAAGAACATGGAAATACCGCTGCTAAATGATATTGTTATCATATTTGGACTGTCCATTGGAATCCTCTTTATATGCCACCGACTTCACGTGCCCGCGATTGTAGGATTCCTCCTTGCCGGGATATTGGCCGGCCCATACGGACTTGGACTGTTAAAGGCAGTCCATGAAGTTGAAATTTTAGCTGAAATCGGCATCGTGTTATTGCTTTTTACCATTGGAATCGAGTTTTCTCTTCAAAGGCTGCTGCAAATTAAAAAATCAGTCTTGATGGGGGGGTCAATTCAGGTGTCGCTAACGTTTTTTGCCGCTTTTCTTATAGCGAGGCAACTGGGACAACCCGTCGGCAACTCAGTCTTTATGGGATTTCTTATATCCCTGAGCAGTACGGCCATTGTTCTCAAACTACTCCAGGAAAGATCTGAAGTTGATAGCCCCCATGGGCGGACAGCTCTCGGCATCTTGATTTTCCAGGATATCATTATTGTCCCAATGATACTGATTACGCCTTTATTGGCCGGAGCAACAGGGAATGCAGGGGAGTCTGTCCTCGTTCTTATCGCAAAAGTAATCGGGATCATCGGGTTGGTGGTCGTCAGTGCTAAATGGATTGTACCACGGGTATTGTATCAAATCACCCGGACGCGAAGCCAGGAACTTTTTTTGTTGAGCATAATTGTAATATGCCTTGCAGTTGCCTGGGCAACTTCAAGCGCCGGACTTTCCCTTGCCCTGGGTGCGTTCCTGGCAGGATTGATTATTTCCGAATCTGAATACAGTCATCAGGCACTTGGGAACATCTTGCCCTTTCGTGACGTTTTCACAAGCTTCTTTTTTATTTCCATCGGCATGTTGCTGGACGTAGGTTTCCTTTTCCAGTACCCCGGAACCATTGCGCTGATCACTTTAAGCGTTTTGGTCCTTAAATTAATCATTACCTGCTTTGCAACGGTTTTATTAGGCTCCCCTTTTCGCACTTCAATCCTGGTTGGCCTTGCACTCAGTCAAGTTGGTGAATTTTCTTTTATTTTATCCAAGGCCGGTGTGGAACATGGATTGCTTGCCGGAAATATTTATCAGATGTTTTTGGCTTTTTCCGTACTTGGTATGGCGGCTACGCCATTTATTATTACGCTGTCGCCACGCATAGCCGATATTATCCTGCGAATGCCGTTGCCAAAAAGGTTGATTTCGGGTTTTTATCCTGTTTCAGGGATAAAGGCTGAGGACAAGAAAGATCACCTTATTATTATCGGTTTCGGGGTCAATGGCAAAAATGTAGCACGTGCCGCCAGATTTGCCGGTATTCCCTATGCAATCACTGAGATGAACCCGGAGACAGTGAGGAGCGAACGGTCAAAGGGTGAACCTATTTATTATGGTGACGCAACCCAGAAAACCGTACTTCATAACGCTAACATCAAAAATGCCAAGATTGTGACGATTGCAATTAACGACCCAACGGCAACTCGAAGAATTACTGAGGTCATCCGTGGAATTAACCCGAAAGTTCATTTGATCGTACGAACCCGTTATCTCCAAGAGATGAAGCCCCTGTATGAATTAGGGGCCGACGAAGTTATCCCGGAGGAATTTGAGACATCAGTAGAAATATTTACCAGGGTTTTAACGAAATATCTTATGCCCAGAGATGAAATCGAAAGGCTGGTTGCTGAGGTGCGGGCTGATGGTTACGAGATGTTTCGAAGCCTTTCTAAAGCCTCGTCATCTTTTTGTGATTTGAAACTTCAGCTTCATGATGTCGATATCAATACGTTTCGAATTTTACAAGAGTCACCGTTAATTGGGAAAACTCTTGCCCAGATCGAATTGAGAAAGCGTTATGGGGTTTCCGTAGTGGCAATACTGCGGGACTCTCAGATATTGTCTAACCCGGGTGCAGACATGCTGTTTCAGAGCAATGATGTGCTTTATGTCCTTGGATCTCCTAAAAAAATCTCAGAAGCTATTAATGTGTTTTCATCATCATTTAGAAAGGAGCAGACAACTTTACCATGAGAAAAGAGCCGATTGAGAAACAACTCGAATATCAGAAAAGATTAAATAGTATTACCAACAGTATACATTCGACGCAAGATACTAATGATATCCTGCTGAATCTGCAAAAAGAAATCCTGGGCTTATTTAATGCTGACCGAATCACTATCTATACGATTGATGACAAGAAAAAAGAGCTTGTCTCAAGGGTCAAGACAGGTAATGAAATCAATAAGATTGCGGTTCCGATAGATTATCATAGTATTGCCGGGTTTTGTGCGAAAACCGGAAAGGCGGTCAATATCTTTGATGTCTATGATCAGGATGAACTCAAACGAGTCAATCCTCAACTTAAATTCAACAAGACATGGGATCAAAAGACGGGCTATAGAACGACCCGGCTTCTTGTATCCCCCATTATATATAATACTCATGTCTTAGGCGTTATACAACTGATCAACAAGTCTGATGGAAAGCGGTTTACAAAGTTAGATCAGTCCTCAGTTCTGGATATTGCAAAGGTCCTGGGGATAGCATTTTTTAAAAATAATGAAGTCGCAGAAAAAATCAAGCCGACAAGATATGATTTCCTTATTACGAATAACATCATTAGCAGCAAGGATCTGGCAGAAGCCATGTCCAGGGCAAGAAAAATTAAAAGATCTGTGGAATCCCTCCTTATGAATGATTTTTATGTGTCCAAAGAGGATATCGGCAGGTCTTTATCTGATTATTACAATACACGCTTTATTGCTTACGACGACAAGATAGTCATTCCTGATCACCTGTTGAAGGGCCTCAAAAAAAGCTATCTGAAGAAAAATACTTTCGTCCCTGTTGCCCAATCCGGAGACAAGGTGCTTGTGGCAATGGAAGACCCGAGGCACCTGCCGGCAAGGGATGAGATTAAGAGACTTGTCTCTGCCAAAAAATTTGAATACTGCGTTTCTCTCAAAGAAGACATCTATAAGATGATAGACCTGTTTTTCAGTGCGAAAAGAACAGGAATGTTAAAGGATTCGAAAAGTATCGAGGACATGTTGCAGAAGTTAGACGCTGTTGATGATGAATATGAAGAAATGGAATACATGGCTGAAAATGATAGTGTCATTGTCCGCCTTGTCAACAAGATAATTATTGATGCATATCATCGGGGAACTTCAGATATTCACATTGAACCCGGTCAGGGAAAGGACAATTCCGTGATCAGATTCAGGGTAGACGGAGATTGTCATGTCTATCAGACTATTCCCCATACATATCAACGAGCTATTGTCTCCCGTCTTAAAATCATGTCTGACCTGGATATAGCTGAAAAACGTCTTCCCCAGGACGGGAAGATTAAATTCAGGAAGTTTGTGCCCCAGGATATTGAGCTTCGATTGGCAACAATTCCCACAGTCGGGAAGAATGAGGATGTGGTCATGCGAATTCTTGCATCCGGCGGTCCTATTGCTCTGGACAGGATGGGCATGAGCAGAAGAGATTACGGTGCATTTACAGATATGATTAAGGCGCCCTATGGGATGGTTTTGGTGGTCGGTCCAAGCGGGAGTGGAAAGACTACCACCCTCCACTCTGCCCTGGGTCTCATAAATAAACCTGAAATAAAGATATGGACAGCCGAAGACCCTGTGGAAATTACCCAGGAAGGCCTTCGTCAAGTTCAGGTTTTGCCTAAGATCGGATTTGATTTTGCCACGGCTATGAGGTCTTTTTTAAGGGCGGATCCGGATGTAATCATGGTGGGAGAGATGCGTGACAGTGAGACGGTGTCGACAGGCATTGAAGCCTCTTTGACAGGACATCTGGTTTTCAGTACCCTTCACACAAACAGTGCTCCGGAAACCATAACCCGATTATTAGATATGGGGATGGATTCATTCAATTTCGCAGATGCTATTTTAGGTGTTCTTGGCCAGAGATTAGTGAGGACCCTTTGCAAAGACTGCAAGGAAAAGTACCATCCTTCCGGAGATGAATTTGATGCACTGGTTAGGGCCTATGATGGTGATTTTGATGCAATGGGATTCGAGTATAATAATTTATTCCTGTTCCGACCCAAAGGTTGTTCAAAGTGCGGGGATACCGGCTATCGAGGTCGAACAGCTATCTTTGAACTTCTGCTCGGTACATACGAAATAAAATCGTTGATCCAGAAACATTCTACGACGAACACATTAAAAAAACAGGCTGTAAGTGATGGAACAGCTTCCTTGATGCAAGATGGAATCAGAAAGGTTTGTCTCGGTTATACGGACCTTATGCAGGTGCGCAGGGTCTGTATGAAGTAAGGGTTGTACAATACGCATAATAGCATAGAAAAATCAGAAAACCGTTATGTGTCAACAGTCTTATATTTAAGGGTAGATGCCGGGGTGTAAAAGTCCGGCTGTTTCTTCCAGCCCAAACATGATGTTCATATTTTGAACGGCACTGCCGGCCTGTCCTTTGACCAGATTATCGATCAGGCTGACAACAATAAGCTTTCCTGTCCTTTCATCAATATTTAGAGAGATATTGCAAAAATTACTGCCTCGCACACTGGTACTTATTTGTGGTTCTTCAGGCCCGAAAACTCTTATAAAAAGGTCATTTATGTAAAAAGAACGATAGGCCTTTTCTACTGCTTTCAGGTTTTTCCCTTCTTTTAACTGTGCGTATATAGTGGTCAGGATTCCCCGGGAGATGGGGACTACATGGGGAGTAAATGTGATCGTCAGGTCCCGGCTCGCGAGAAGGCTTAGTTCCCTTTCTATCTCATATACATGCTGGTGTCCGGATATTTTATAGGCATTCATTGATTCATAGCGGGCCGGATAATGAAAAGAGGGGGATGGGGCCTTGCCTGCCCCGGAAACACCGGTCTTTGCATCGCATATGATGGATTCCGGTTCAATGAGTTCCTCGTTTATGGCCGGGGAGAGACCGAGAATGCAGCTTACGGCAAAACAACCGGGGTTACCTGTCAGGTTGGAGCGGGAAATTTCGTTTCTGTGTAATTCTGCAAGGCCATAAACCGACTTCAACAAAAATTCAGGAGAAGAATGTGCCTGGGTACGTCCAATTCTATTAGCATACCCTTTATATGTTTCCAGATCATTGAAACGAAAGTCGCCGCTGTAGTCAATAACTTTGCAATCCTTTTTCAGCCATACAGGCGCTTCCTTTTGACCCACTCCGTCTGGAGTAGCAAATAAGACTACATTAAAATCATCAGGACAGTCCGGGTCATCCGGCGCTATAACAGGTAAATCACAAAAACCTTTCAGATGTGGGTAGAGATCGCTGATAGGTTTACCTGTGTCCTGTTTATCAACAAGGGCTCTGATTTCCACGTCGGGATGATTTTGAAGAAGTTCGATTGCCCCACAACCACCATATCCCCCCGCTCCAATAATGCCTGCCTTTATTTTCGCCATTTTTACCTCGTTAAATGATGTTTGATAGATTCGTGAAAAGCCGTCACGTCTCCCGGGTTGAAAACCGGATTAGAGACCACCCTTTTGTTTTCTTAATAAAATATAGATTGCCCCTGTGCCGCCATCATATGGCATGGCAGTTGAAAAGGCCATAACAAATCTTTTTACAGGTCCTCTGGTAAGCCAGATAGACAATCGTTCCTTTAACACCGGGATGTGATTTTCGGAATTTAGCCCCCTGCCATGCACCACGAGCACGCATCTCAACCCGAGTTGTTGACTTTTAAGCAAAAAGTCACGCATGCTGATTTCCGCCTGTTGTTTTGTCAACCCATGGAGGTCTATATAATCCTGGATGGGAAACTGGCCTTTCTTAAGTTTTTTCATTATTTTTTGGCTGATTCCATGAATACACCCTTCAATATATTCATCACTGAATGTTATATCCATCTCTGTATTCCCGCTGACCAGATCAGAAAGGTGGGCCATTACTTCCAGTTCGTCGTTTCGGGCTGGTTGAACAGGCCTTTTATTAAGGTTTCGGGCAGGTGCAGTCCTGCTCTTGTTTTTTAAAAAAGGTTTGACGTCCGACATGGCCTCAAGGAAATACTGGTTTTCATCGGGCGCTCGCTGAAGTTTTGGGGATAACTGGTTTGCAGGTTCTTTTTGTTCCTCCTTGTCTTTCTCTATAGAGATTAGATTATTGAGGACAGGGTTGAACATGTCTTCCTCATTTTTAAAGATTTTTTCCCTCGGAGTTTGATCTTTCCTCTTTTTCCTGCGAGACATAGCCGAAACCTTTCACATATTCCGCATGGAAATGGAGCAAGCGGAGATTAGGCTTGAAATCGAAGACTAATATCTATTATAAGCTTACTTTGTGAAGCCGTAAATTGTTAATTTATATTCTTCTCTAATTTAGTTGGAGAAAGATGGCCTGGGATTCCAAGTTTTTTCCCTTTGGAAATTTTGCTGTTATTCTATATATTTCTAAACAGGGTTTATATGACTTTTATAAGACTTTCAACTCTTTGTAATTTATTTTGTGTCCGTCTGTTTTATGGCGGATCACTCGAACCCTGAATCCTTAGCCCCTTTTATCCTCTGAAATAATCCTATGCAAATCTTTAAGGATAAATTATTATGCCGAGACTTGATGATTATAAAGAAGCAGTAGAGCTTGGGAAAAAAGAGCTAAAGGATAAAGACCCAAAACAGATCGCCGGCCTGAGTGGAGCTGATATCAGGGAGGGTGCCACGGGGGATATTGATCTTAACCTGAAATTTTTAAATAAAAACGTTAATATATCGTGGCCGGGACTTGTTTTTTTATTCGAGGGTTCTGCTGAAGAATTACCCATTCAACAACAGATTATACTCCTTCATTACCTGAATGGTTCCAAAGGCCTGCAGGCTGCGGGCAATTGGATTGCCTACCAGGAAATACCTGATGGCAGGTTTTATTTGGATGCCTTCCTTAGAAGGGCAAAGACTCCTATGGTCAAGGCCTTTGGAGATCAGCCGGATTTGATGGTAAATCTGGCCATGTCCGTATATGGGGCAAGACCATTTGATCAGGGTGACGTTTCTGCTGTAATCCAGGCCTTACCGATGGTTCCTGTGGCATTAATTATTTGGAAAGGAGATGAGGAATTTTCTCCGGAGGGAAATATCCTCTTTGACAGGACTATTTCAGATATTTTCTCTGCAGAGGATGTTGCATGGCTGGCCGGGATGATAATATATCCTCTTATGGGGATGTTAAGTCAAAAAGGATAGTGGTAATATTAACCTGGCAACTAAATAGTCTAACTCCGTCATGCCGGACTTGATCCGGCATCCAGTACCCACCTGGATTCCGGCTTTCGCCGGAATGACAATATTGAGGTAT